>Ga0075575_111_pt1 | contig 26865 bp, 30 predicted proteins | sample RifGroA2_FD_68340 | JGI IMG/M metagenome (GOLD analysis project Ga0075575, IMG submission 68340) | candidate division WWE3 bacterium GW2011_GWA2_42_9
GGCGACCTTCTCCTTGGAAGGGAGACATTCTACCACTGAACTACCGCCGCATAATTACCTGACTATTCTACATTATAGCAGGGATTTTCCAACAATTTCCCGGCTTCCGGCTACTCCACCCTCTTCAACAAATCTTTTTTCTTCTTTTCGTATTCCTTTTTACTTATTTTTCCGCGGTTTAGCAATTCTCTATATCTGTTTAATCCCTTTTCGTAAATGTTCATCTTCGATTTGTCGAATTCCCCTTCAGGATGCAGTTTGGAGTGGGCATGGTAAAGTTTTTGATCTAATATTTTTTTGGCTTTAACGCCCGTCTTCTTGCCTAAAAATTTCACAATCAGGTCGTCAGTGCCCGTAGTTACAATTTCCAGGTGTGCAAACAGGAGAGAATGATGGAGCGTGGACTGCGCTATTTGATTGTAGGAAATGGTGACTTCTCTTACGATAAACCACTTTCTTTTGCGGTAAGTCAAAAGGTCGTCGTAAATATAAAGCTCGGGCGGCCAAATGGTACGGTTCAACGTCGGGTTACCCCTGAGCTTCAATAGTAGTATTGACATTACTTACATAATCCTAGAAAGTGTCGGAAAAATCAACGTCTCTTTCAAGTTCGGGTATGTAGTCGACATCTGCGGGAGCGGGTATTTTCTTTTTCTTTTTATTTTCGAGAACGGAGAGTACTTCGGGGTCAAGCTCTGCAGCCGGCGCAGTCTCGGGAGATTCGGCGTCCCCCTCTAAAATTATTGGTTCCCCGTCTTTTTTTAATGGATTTTTTTTATTTTTGGGCATACTCTGTTAGGTTTATAAAATATATACTACCTCGGACGAAATATATATACGATGTATAATAAAATAATGCAAGAGTCAACTTACGATTTAATAATAATAGGTGGCGGACCTTCGGGGCTAACCGCAGCGATATATTCTTCACGTGCAATGTTAAAAACACTTGTTGTTGCGGGAAATCCTGCAGGCGGTCAACTTGTGATTACTTCCGATGTCGAAAATTTTCCGGGCTTCCCCGGAGGCATCATGGGGCCCGAACTCATTGAGAATATGCGAAAACAGGCAGAGAGATTCGGAACTTCCTTTAAGGACGCCAATGTTCACTCTATTCAAGGTACTGCCGAAGAGGGCTTTGAACTTAATCTTGATTCAGGTGAGAAAGTAAACGCCAAAACAATAGTTATAGCAACAGGCGCATCCGCAAGATGGATTGGGCTTGAAAGCGAGACCAGGTTAAGGGGAAAAGGTGTTTCTGCGTGCGCGACCTGCGACGGCTTTTTCTTTAAAGACAAAGTTGTTGCTGTTGTCGGTGCCGGAGACGCCGCGATGGAAGAAAGCACGTTCTTAACAAAGTTCGCTTCTAAAGTTTACATATTAGTAAGAAGAAGCGAAGATAAAGTAAAGGCCAGTAAGATAATGTTTCAGCGCGCCAAAGATAATCCCAAAATAGAATTTGTATTTAACACCGAAGTAAAAGAAGTTTTAGGAGAACACAGTGTGGAAGGTCTTAGTGTCATCAATAATGTAACCGGCGAGGAGAGAAAGATGGAAGATGTTAAGGGGCTTTTTGTTGCAATCGGGCACGAACCCAACACATCGTTTTTACAGGGATTTATCGACCTTGATGCAAAGGGATATATTGTCGTGAACTCTAATACTAAGACTTCCAAAGAGGGTGTTTTCGCTGCGGGAGATGTAGCCGATCACCACTACCGACAGGCAATAACCGCATCCGGAGTAGGTTGTATGGCCGCCCTTGACGCCGTTAGATTCCTCGCTGACCGCGGTGTCTCGGTTAAATCAGATGCTTACTAAGTTGGGGGTTTTACTCAAAAAGCTCGGGTTTGAAAAGATTTTTCTTATCATATTGTTACTTCTTAGTTTTTTGGTCCGCGTTTCGGGTTTAGGTTATTCCCATTATTACGGCGACGAAATAAAAACTCTTTATTTGGACAAGACGGTTACGGCATCTAAATTTTTACTGGACCAGCGAAAAGGTCCGGTTCAGTTTATCGCGACCTGGGTAATGGAAAAAATTTTCGGTGGTTACGACGAAGGTTGGTTACGATTGCCTTTTGCATTGGCATCGGTCATCTCCGTTTTTGTTTTATATTTTGTCGTCAAAAAGCTTTTCGGAAAAAATCCTGCATACTATGCGACGGTTATTTATGCTTTTTCGGGATTTAGTGTGGCGTTCGGGCGTACGGCTCAATATCAATCGTTCTTAATGTTGTTCGGATTTTTATCTCTCCTGTTTATTTTATTATCTAAAGAGACAAAAAGAAAAACTTATATTCTCGTGGCGGCTTTGTTTTGGGTTTTTTCAGTTTACAGTCACTACGACGGTGTATTTTTTCTGATTCCTGCAGTTCTTTTTTTTATCCAAAATAAGAAGGATTTTTTGGATTTTCTAAAATATTTTTTATTTCCCGCAATGCTACTTTTATTGCCGTTTTATCTTCCGTATGTAATTAACGGCTATTTGGCTTCCAACACAATAAATTACGTGTCCAGGAGAATGTCGGGAAGCGGATATTTACCGAATAGTTCGGCTTATACAGTTAGTGTTTACAACCCATTTAATATTTTCTTGCTCTTGGTTTTGCCCGGTCTAATGTCATTTTTCACTAAGGGAAACCGTAAAGTTTACATGGTGCAAATTTGGTTTGTAGCAACGCTGGGATTTTACGAGTTAGTAATTAAAAATCCCGGGACTCATATTCAAAATTACCTTCTGCCGTTAATAATATTGAGCGGATATGTAATTTCTAGTTCCGGAAGATATATGCGGCTTGCGGTTTCCGTATTATTACCTTTTTACATCGGAATTTCTTTTTATACTTTTGTTCCGTCTTTAAATACAGGTTACCCGTGGAAGCCGTCAAACATTTTAGGATTGCACTTGGGGAAGATAGAAAAAAAGTTTCAGCTATTTTTGTATGGTTTTCCCTACAACAGAGGCTGGGATCAGATTAAGGCGTATTTTGAAGAGAAAAAGGATGTTAACGGTGTTTACACAAACGACAACGATTCCTACGCCGACTATTACTTAAGAGGTTTCGCGTACACCCGTCCCGGACCTAATTTTTTACCACAATACTACGTTCACATCATAGATAGTCAGGAGATTGATAATCCGAAAGAAGATTTTCTCAGCACAAATGCTGCTTTTTACAATCTCGAAGCAGAGTTTTTCGGTGACGCGGGGTCTGTATCCCAGATCTATAAACTTATAAAGTGATGTTAGCCCAGTCTACGATGTTCCACCAGTTTGTGATGTAATCAGCGCGTCTGTTCTGGTATTTAAGGTAATAGGCGTGTTCCCAGACGTCCAGCGCCAGGAGAGGTTTGTAACCTTCTGAGATGGGAGAAGCCTGATTTTGCGTATTCATGATTTTTACATTGCCTTCTTTGTCTTGTACCAGCCATGTCCAACCGCTACCGAAAAGCCCGAGAGCGCTTTTGGTAAATTCTTCCTTAAACATGTCGAACGAACCGAATGTACCGTTGATTTTTTCTAAAAGCATTCCGTCGGGTCCTGTGCTTTTAGCAGGTCCTATAACACTCCAGAAAAAGTTATGATTAAACACTCCTCCGCCGTTGTTTATTACGGCCGTTCTAATGTTTTCGTCGATAGCCTCGGGTGACATTAAAATATCCTCCAACTCCATATTTTCCAGCGGTGTTCCGGTAATTGCCATTGTAAGTTTATCCAGGTAAGTTTTGTGATGTTTTGTATAGTGAACTTCCATTGTCTGGGTATCAATATAGGGTTCTAAAGCGTCGAACGCGTAATTTAATTTCGGAAGCTCTTTTATCATAAACCGTCCCTTTCAATATATTTACGGATATCTATATAATATCATAAGTTTACTTTTTTGCTAGAATTTAGGTGTAAATGTTTGAGAAGAATATAGCTGTAATAATCAAATACGCAAATTTTATAATGCTGGGAACGATATTTCTTTCGTTTGTTCTGTTACGTTTAATTAATCTTGGATACTCGGAGTACATACCTGATGAAACTACTGTAATGACGCCGGTAAAGAACTCTCAGATAGATACGGGATTTTTACTCGCGCAAAGAAAAGGTCCGATGCAATTTTTAACTGTTCGGGTTGTAAACATATTCGGTATCAACGTGTTCGACGAATTTTCATACCGCTTCCCTTTTTTCCTTGCCTCTGTTTTGGGGTTGTTCTTTTTTTATAAATTTATTAGAAACTTGGAAGGACAGTTTGTGGCTGTCGTAGCAACGTTATTTTTGGGTTTGAACGGGCTTTTTATAGCTTTCGGGAGGGTCGTTCAGTACCAGAGCCTTAACTTACTTTTTTCATTTGCGGGTCTGTATTTTCTTTCTTTGTTGAAAGAAGAACAGCACAAGATAAGAAATTCTTTACTGGGATCTTTATTTTTGTGTCTCTCTTTTATGTCTCACTGGGATATGGTCTTCATTTTGCCCCCGGCGTTATTTTTAATTTTTAAGTACGTACTGTTCTCCGGCTTGAGGGGTAGACAAAAAAGATCTGTTGTCGGGGCATTACTATTGCCCGTGCTGGTAATTTTTCTTCCCTTTTTTGTTAACTACTCAAGTGTTGCTTTGGCAGATGCAGGTAATATTAGTTATTTTAAAACCAGAGTCGGCTACACAGGCATATCCCTTGAAAGCATAATGTATGACCTTAAAGAGTACGTCGTAAAGGTGGAGTTATATAACCCGTTTGTTTATACGTATGTTTTGGGAGTTCTTGCTTTCGCAGGATTAATAGGATCCAAACGGTCATACCCTTACTTTTATTGGTTTTTACTGTCGCTGGCGGTATTTATTTTTCTTGTTATAAAACCGGGCACCCATGTATACAACATGTTTTATCCATCGGCAGTACTTGCCGCGCTGGGAGCGCACTATTTTTATCAGCTTTTTAAGGGGTTGCTATCCAAGGCTATCATTGTTGCTCTCGCAGTTCTTTTTTCGTTTTTTGCTTATCAGGGGTACCTCTTATTCGCGGATACAAAAGCGGATTATCCGTGGTCTCAGGAGGACATTTTAGGTCATAAAACCAAGCCATACTCGCATCAAAGCCTTCCCAACAACATTATCGGTTTCCCGATTTACCGGGGTTGGAAGGAAGCGGCAGAATTTCTCGAAGGAGAAAACGCCAGAAACGGAGCTGATATTCCTTATATTACGAACGAAGAATCCAGCATAGGATGTTTTTACCTTCCATTAAGGTATGGAAAAGAATCGGAATATTACGCAATAGGAGTAAAACGCCCGTTGTCTTTTGTAAATGATTACACGTTTCCATCGATAAAAAATAAGAAGACAATCAAGAGGATAGAAGTTTACGGCGAAAATACGATGCGTATATATAAGGTGAATGTAAATGAAGAATAAATTTGTAAATATCACCAAAATAACGGTCATTGCGGCTATATTTTTAGTGGCTTGTATGTTGCGTCTTGATTTTTTCGGGGGCGCCGGAAAAGATATTTATGCTTACGAAAGATCTGTAGAAGATCTTTTGTCCGGGACTAACCCATATAAATGGACGGTTGCGACCTACTCTACGCCGGATGACCCCGGCAATCACGGCTACGCATATCTTCCGCTTCTTCTATATCTAAACTCTTTTTTCTATATTATTTCCAAGTTAAGTGGTGTATCGTTTTATATTTTAAGTAAGATACCCATACTATTAGCGGATGTGGGTGTGGGCATACTACTGGTCAAGTTCTTGTACCGAAAAAATTATTGGGCTCTTTTAGGAGCTCTCTTGTTCTGGTTTTGGAATCCTTACTTTTTTATGAAAAATAATTATGTCTATACGGACCCATTGCCGGTATTTTTATCACTTTTAGCTTTTTATTATTTAGAGAAAGACGACGTTCTGGCAGGGGCATTTCTCGCTTTAGCAATAGCGGCCAAGCCATATTCGTTAATCTTTCTTCCACTTTTTTTATTCAAAGCCCAAAGACCTCTGAGATTGATGCTGTCTACCGTAATTGTAGGGGTATTTCTTAGTATACCTTTTCTCGGATCGTGGAACGATTTTATGACTTACCTTAATGGAGCTGTGTTAGTACACGGAGATCGCATTGTTCAGGGGCGCCCTTTCCTGTGGTTTATAAGTTATTACGGAAAAATAGAGCTCATAAGGATAATACCCGTAAAGTTTTACGCTTACGCTTCCATATTGTTGGGTTGGGTTTTTATAGTCATTGCCTTTTTGATTTTTAAGATTAAGGAAAAATATTTGCTGGGTGCAGGCTGTCTGGCGTTGTTTTATTTTTTCACACCCGTCTTAAACCGCACCTACCTGCTTTGGTTAATGCCCTTATTTGTAATTGCCTTGTATAACATATTTAGTAAGAAGCAGGTTCTTTATTATTTTTCACTTTTATTCTATTGGGGTTTTTATTATGTGTATTTGTTTTACTGGAAGGATGGGTTTCACATTTGGCATCCTTAGTTTTATATACAAATTTACATGCGTTTTTTGTTATTTTGATATTAAGTTTTCCGGCGGTATCTTTTAGGTTTCTAACTACCGATTACAAACGGTGTGTTGGTAGGTAAAAAATGTTTTTACCGGAGCAGTTAAAGATGAAATCAAAAAAAGAGTTGTTGAGTAAAATTGTAAACGGCAGATATTTCACGGGTATCGCTGTGTCGTTATTCCTTTTTCTACTACTTCTCCCCCTTTCCCTAAAAATAGATTTTATGCAAAACGACGATTGGGTCTACTACGGGATGGTCGAGAATTTTATGAAACTGGATTTCAGACTGGATCCCTTGTCCGCACCTACTTTTTATACCCAAGGCATACTCGGAACTTTATTCGCCGGTATTTTCGGATTACAGAGTTTGCCAATTCTTACGCTAATTATTTCCGTACTGTGTTTCTTCGTTTTTTACATTATTTTGTTAAGACATTTTAATTTGGGGCGGTTTGAGTCAGTATTGGTGTCCTTGTTATTGTTTTTTAATCCGCTTTTTATCTACTCTGTGTGGGGATTTATGACGGAAAACTATTTTTTGTTGTTTATGCTTCTTTCAATCTTGTTTTATTTGGAAAGTGTAAATGTTCCGAGCAGGAAGAACCTTTTTTTGTACGTTGTTTTTATCTTTTTGGCTCTTAATATAAGGCAGGTTGCCTTGGTTTTGCCTTTGTCCGGTTTCGTATACTCGTTGTTCAAAAGGAATGTAAGGCCGCTTTTGTTGAATTTGGGGGTTTTGGTGGGGCTGGGTGTCTACTATGTTTTTATTTTTCCGTTAACCGCCGAAATGTCGGAAAAAAGCCTCCAATTTCACCACCTTCAAAGCTCGCCTTACGTGTATTCGTTGATTTACGGGTCTTTTATATTGGCAACTGCCCTACTCCTTCCTTTACTACTGCCGATTTTTAAAGAAAAGAAAAAACTTAAATGGGCGCTGTTTTTGGGTTTAGCGGTAGTCGCCTATATTTTATTGAACCGATATTTTCAACCGTCAAAAGTTTCGTGGGGAGAATTTCCCTATTTCGAAAACACGCTGGAACGAAAGGGCTTTTACCCGAGAGGGGTGCTGGGTACAAAATATTATTTTAAGTACATGTTCGATCTTTACCGTCACTGGGATTCGGCTGCAAAGATTGTTTTAAGTCTTTTTGTTGCCTATGCGGTACTAAAAATAAAGAAAATAAACGGACTCTGGGCAGTATTCACAATTATTTATATGGGGGTAATGACTGTCACCGAAACTTATTACGACAGGTACTTGTTAATTTTAATCCCGGTTTTAATCTTTATTATTCTGGGAGTAAACGGTTTTGGAAAAGTGAATAAATTTTTGTCGGTGTCTTTTTTAGCTTTTTTGATTTTTTACAATTACCAGTTTTCAATGGATTTCATTTTGGTTAACAAATACATCTGGAATAAATCCGAGGAGCTGGTTGTGAAGTACGATAAAGAACCCAGAAGAGTACAGGGTACGAATGCTTGGAAGCTGAAGTATTTAAATGAGAGAAGAAACTATGTGTTCGATTTTACCTACGATAGCTCGGAAATAAACAAGTCCTACCGCGATTTGTACACTACCGAAGAGGGTAAAAAGATAGAATTTCCGGGAAGTTTGTGGGTCAAACCGTACATTTATTTGTATCAGAAGATAGACTAGATAGATTTATTGTTATATTTGCTGCGTTGGTGCCATGTTTGTTATTCTTAACTCATATATAAAGGCAGCGAAACACACCCTTTAAAGTATAAGATGACAAAAATGAGGAACAGACCCGGAGCCGTAATGTTGTTAATAATCTTGCTGTTCTTACTTCCCCGGGTGTTCTTATTAGGCACCGATATATCAAACTCAGACGCGTTGAGGTGGCACAGAAGATCGGATAATTTTCTTCAAGCACTTAAAAACCAAAACTTTGAAAAAACTTACCAAAGATACCACCCCGGTGTTACTGCGATGTGGGCGGGGGCAGTGTCCGAACAAATACTTAACGAATATCAAAAACTTAAAGGGGACGAAATTGCTACCTTAGAAAATGCCGAGTTTTACCCGGTACTGCACGCGTTATCAAAATTAGTTTTGATTGCAATATTAGCTTTTTGTTTTGCGTTGCAAATCTACCTAGTAAGCAAATTATTCGGAAGTAAAACTGCTCTGTTATTTGGAATTATAATTTCCACGGAGCCATATTTTATAGGTATAAACAGATGGTTTCATCTATCGTCTATGGAAGCAATGTTTTCGTTAAATGTCCTTTTACTTTTGATGTATTTTATTCAAACCAACAAGTTGCGTTTCATTGTATTATCGGGTTTTTTTGCGGGGTTGGGGTTATTAACTAAAATGACGGTATCTATTACCATAGCTTTTTCTTTTTCCTACATCTTATACAGAGTTTTTAGAAATAAGACTAAATTTAACGCAGCGGTATTTTACGTAATTTCTATATGTGTCACTGTATTAGTTTTGTTTCCTGCCTTGTGGGTAAAACCGATGTTTGTTTTTTGGTCGATGTACTCGGCTATTGTAAACGCCGTTTTTGAGGACATAAGGGGGGAGTTGCTTACGCTTCCGCAAAAGCTTTTTTATTACCCGATAATTTTATTATTTAAAATGTCGCCCGTGGTGTTGATAATAGGTGTTTACTCCATCATAAACACTTTTAAAAGGGTAACTAGTAAAGAATTTGTCTTAGGTGTATATCTCGTTTTCTTAGTAACATTTCTAACCATCACAGATCAAAAAATAGACAGATACTCCATCGCGTTATTTCCTTTTTGGATACTATTGGTAGCAAACACCCTTTCAAAATTAAAACCTCGTATTTTGACTGTTTTGTTATCTATCCATGTCGCAACATTTATATGGGCAACCTCAGTGTACTACCCTGTTTATTCTGCATTTATAAATCCTTTGTTCGGGCATAAATTTGTGTTAAACGCAGGATTTTATGAAAATTCCGGAGAGTATTTTTCAGAAGCGGCGTTTTATCTAAACATAAAAGGACGCAATATACGTACCCACGTCCCTAATAACATAGAGTCTTTTAAACCTTATTACAAAGGCAAGTTAACGGGGTTACTAGATGATGCTGACTACGTGGTCTATAGTTTGGATTTTGACCGCAAATCCTTTCCCGCTATTAAAGATTGTAAAATAGATAAATATTTTGGAAACCGTTTATATAAACCCGTTGCTGTTTATGCATGTAACAACGTGAGTTTAAAAACAAAAAGCTATTTAGTCAGGTAAATCTCTTGACACCCGCAATTAAAACTAATAGTCTTTAAACCAAGCATGCATATTAACCCCGCATTAAAAGGAACCCTGCTTACCACAATCTTAGCTGTTGTTTTTTCTGCATCTCATGTTTTTTCTGCTTCCCTATCCTTGACTAAAATAGGCGCTTTAGATACAACAGGTAAAACTTATTCTGAATGGTGGTACTCACAGACAAGCGCTACATTGGCAGGTACGGCTGCTGACGGAACTCAGGTGTCGGTAAAAGTTGGTGAGGCGGTAAACAACGTGAATGTCACATCAGGAACTTGGTCTTACGCGCTATCCGGTGAGAGTAAAGATTATCCGATTGAAATTTCCCAAGGTGCTGAAAAAATCTCGTTCACATTGCATCTAGGTCAGGTGCTTCCAAATACAGTAGTGGCAGGTTCTTCTCCTCAGACAGGCGGAGTGCCGGAAACAGGCTACAACCAAGTTATCGCAATAAGTCTGGGTGTGGGAATAGTACTTTTAGCTTCATACTTTTACTTTTGGGGTGATTTAAAAAAGAAAACAGTTTTTGAAGCAAGAATGATCCGCGAAGATTAATCTTCCACAAAAGGCACGAACGCAAATCCGGGAAAAAATAAAGTGTCGAAATCCGTTTCTGTGTTTCTCACCATTTTGTAAATTCCACTGTCTTTAGGAAAAACCATAACTCCCCCGACCTTCAGTTGCTCTTTCCACGCTTCAGGTAATTCTCTGACTTCCGCAGCCGCGATTATTCTGTCAAATCCGCCGATTTCTTTAGAAACATTAGGCAGGCCTGTTTTTGCATTTCCCTCGTGAAGTGAAAGATTATCCGAAATCAAAGGATACTTGCCCACATTTTCTCCGGCATACTCGGAGAGTTTCGGAATAATCTCAACCGTGTAAACGTGGCCGTCTTCCCCCGACATAAAAGCTAATAAAGACGCCTGCCATCCCGAACCGGTACCGATATCAAGTATTTTATGCCCTTGCTTAATGTCCAGCAGTTCCAGCATGAACGCTACTGTGAATGGTTGGGAAATAGTCTGGCCGTAACCGATGGAAAGTGCGGCGTCGGTGTAGGAATTTCCCTTGTCTTCGGGTAGAACAAAATCCGATCTGTCGATTTCCAGTAAAGCCTGTTCAACGGAAAAAGATTTCAGCACACCGGACGATTTAAGTTTATCTATAAGCTCGTGTTTGGTCATGACCTGATTTGTTCCGCTAAAATACTCAACTCTTCTTTTGAAGGTATGCGCGGGTTCGTGTAAAAAGGGTAAAGCTTTATATGAAGGTGGTCTATTTCTAAACCTTCGATACGGGTAAGTACTCTTTCGCACCCGAGCTTCTTTTTTAATAACTCCGCGGTATTTTTTGCAGTGTTTATCGCTGCATCTATTATTTCTTTGTCATTGTTGTAAAAATCGCTATCATAGTGTTCTTTTGTTACTACAACCGTCATTCCTACTGTTGTCGGGTTTATATCTAAAAACGAAATATGGGCGTCGTCTTCGTAAATAATTTCGGAAGGTATCTCGCGTCTCGCTATCTTACAAAATATGCAGTCTTTCATACCGCTATTGTATCAATTTTACGAAAAATGAAGTAATCGTTAGAGGAGGAATTTTTACCGTCATCTTCAAAGCTGTCTATCAAAGCAAGTCCGTTTTTCTTCATTAAATCAACAACCGCACTTTTTTCCGTCTGACTGTACAGGTGGCAATAGCGTTGAAGACCGGGGTCTTTATCCCACCCGAGTAAAAAATCACCATCTTCCCCAAGTTTTTTTACAGCTTTAGAAATATCGAAATCCCAGAACGTGATTATAAGGAAGCCCCCATCCGTTACAGTTTTAGCTGCCCCGGTAAAAAACTTTGATTGCAACTCTAAGCCCGGGATATGGTGTGTAACGCCAAAACTTACCACTAAATCAAATTGAGCCGCAGGGAGTTCTTTAAGCGCATCCATTTTCGTAAAATCGCCGTCAGTGTAATTATGTCGTGCTTCCGCCAATAACCCGTCGTTTAAATCAACTCCTGTGTATTTTATTTCAGCCGAAGGGAGACGTTCTTTCAAAAATCCCAGAAATCTTCCGTTGCCACAGCCGGCATCTAGCACGGTAATGGTAGAATGACCGTTGAAGGATAAAACATCAACCGCCCTACCCCATCCTTTCCAGTAATTCTGGCGGGTTTTTGAGAATGGAACCGAAGCCTTTTTATAGAACGCTTCGTTAAGTTTTAAAATCTCGTCAATTTGGGCCTGATTCATAAATGAAAAAACAAATTGTTGATAGTTCTAAGATAATACCAATGATACGCGATATTTCCAACGCCGCGGACGAAAAAGAAGTGTTGAAGGTTTTGTTCAGGAATTCCAAGGGATTGGATGATACGTATTCTAAAGCGACGCTGTTGGAGGAATACCAGACTTTGAAACAAGCCGGAAAGCTGACTTTAACAGATAAGGACGAAAAGCGGTTTTTAGAAAACATCAAAACAAAAAAAATCAGAACAATGTCCGGTGTTACCCCTATAACAGTTCTTACCAAGCCGTACCCATGTCCGGGCAAATGTATCTTTTGTCCGAGCGACATACGTATGCCCAAGAGTTATTTATCGAGCGAGGGACATGGACATCTTACCCTGAGGCATATCAGCTTTGGTTTATTAAAAGATGTTTTGATGCTTTAAACGATTTTAAACCCGAAACCAACTCGCCTTATTTGGTTGTAAAAACCCAGTTGCCGTATGACGAAAAAAAACTGGTAAACCTTACCGGCACGTATAATTCTATCGTCGGATTATCCAGAAACGACAAAATGTTGGCAGGAGAAGATTCTACTTGGGAAGAACTTTTTGCTTCTCATGCCAAAAACGTTAACGCTTTATGCAAGTGCACGGGATTGGTTATAGAAACACGCCCGGACGAAATAACCAAAGACGAGGTTGTGAGAATTAGACGCCTCGGTGCCACGAAAGTGCAGATAGGTATTCAAAGCCTTAATGACAAGGTATTGAAGATAAACAAAAGAGGACACACTGTCGCAAAAACCGCCGAAGCTTTCACTTTATTAAGAGAGACGGGGTTCAAGATACATGCTCATTGGATGCCGAATCTATACGGTGCCACCCCCGCATCCGATATAAAAGATTTTTCAAAATTATTTGCAGATAAAAAGTTCAGACCGGATGAGCTTAAAATCTATCCTTGTTCTTTAGTAGAAGGCACGGAACTTATGGGACTTCATAACTCAGGGGACTGGAAACCTTATACCGAAAAAGAGCTTTTACATGTTTTTAAAAATATTCTTCCTACAGTCCCCCGCTACTGCCGCGTAACCCGTGTTGTGCGCGACATTTCAGGTTTGGACATCGTGGCCGGTAACAGAAAAACCAATTTTAGACAAATAGCCGAAGCAGAGCTGGAAAAAGACAAAACTAAACTTTCGGAAATAAGATCCAGAGAAATTAAGGACAAGAGAGTAAACAGGGAAGATTTGGTTTATAAAGAAACTACTTATCTTACAGCAGGCACGAAAGAATATTTTTTAGAGTTTGTGACAGACGAAGATAAAATCGCCGCTTTTCTTAGACTTTCTTTGCCGACAAGGCAGGCAAAAATTTCCGAAATAGAAGATTCAGCGGTGCTTCGGGAAATTCATGTCTATGGGGGAAGTGTTGTTGTAGGCAAGGGAGAAGTAGGCAGGGCCCAGCACGTTGGTTTGGGCAAAGAACTAATAAAGAAAGCCTCAGATATATCCCGCGCGGCGGGTTTTGAGAGGCTTTCAGTAATCTCCTCGGTAGGAACCAGGGGTTACTACTCCGGAATTGGTTTCACACAGGGCGCTTTGTACCAACACTTAAAACTTTAAGTATTGTTCAGCATATTTACCGATTATCGGTAAAGGTTCTTTCTTTTCGGAAGCTGCGTTAAGAATTCCCAGGACCCAAAGGACCACGAGAGCTATCGAACCCAGCATTCCGATTATCCCAATAACGGGGATGTATGAGATCAATGATATTCCTACTCCTAGTATCAAAATCAGAATTGATTGTTTGACGTGAAACTTAACAAAGTCATTATCTTTGTACTCGGTAAGGAGGGGAAGGAAGAATATGAAATAAGCTACTATAGCCATAACCCTTGAATTGTCAGTCGGGCTGGTTTGAGGAGCTGTGGCTTCAGGTTGCGCGCCAGGAGTCACATCGTTAGTTGTTGGTTCTACTACTTGATTTTCGTCCACAAAAATCACCTCCTCAATTATATAAATACTGTTACAGGTTCGATTCTACTATCTCTACACTTAATATCTTAACAGGTTTTACAGGTTTTGAAGCCTCCCCGCTCGGACTTACCGTGATTTCCGCTTCGGCAATTTTATCGACTACTTCTATGCCTTCGCTGACTTTACCGAATATCACATAATCTTTCGGCAACATGGGGTAATTCTGGTGCATAATAAAAAACTGGCTTCCGTTAGTGTTTGGGCCTGCGTTTGCCATTGCAATAGTGCCTCTTGTGTATTCCCCCTCGAAAGGTTCGTCGTCAAATTGATATCCCGGTCCGCCTGCCCCGGTACCGTCAGGGTCTCCGCCTTGTATCATAAAACCCTTTACTACCCTGTGGAAAATTACATTGTTATAGAAATCAGCCTTTGAAAGGCTTACAAAATTATTCACCGTTATTGGGGTTTTATCCGCGTACAGGTCAATTTTTATAACACCTTCTGTCGTAGTCATCACTGCCGTATATTTTTTGGTTAAGTCTAGGCTCATTTTAAAAGGCTCCTTATTAATGTTTCCCGTAGGATTAATTTGATAATTATCTTTCTCCGACGGACTTGACTCCGCCGTATCCAGTTTTCGTAAAACGTTAGTTTTCTTTTCCTCTTGTTTTACACGACCTTCAGGTATTTTGGAACCGAAAACCGCCAGTCCGAATAAAATAAGTGCGGGTAAAAGTATGGCTATGTACACTGCTTTATTTTTCATAATTTTAATTGGGCAGCAGTAGTATAAAACTTATTTCCAAAATCGCCACCTCAAACTTCCTTCAACTTTGTCTTTATATAGAGCAGTAAAAAGGCACGCCAAAATTATTACGTCTAACAAAAATCTTATTCCGTCTTTCGTTGAGATAATTTTTTCCCAGATTCCATTCGTGCATGCCGACAATATTAGCAGAATAATTAAAACAAGTGTAGAAAGCCACCCCTCCCATGAAATAGGTGTAAAACCGTAGCCAAGCCTTTTAGGTCTAAACCAAAACTTACTCATAAAATAAGTATACAAAATATGTTGAAAATCTAATAAACTTTAAATGTGAGTCCAAAACACATTTTAACCGATCCCTGTACTTTGGTTGTTTTTACCTACGCTCCAGCAGGGCTGGGGCACCTGCGTGTCACTAATTCCTTATCAGCAGGGCTCCCGAAAGGGGTAAAAACGGTATTACTGGGTTCTTCCGACAAAGGCATTGAGGCAATCCACAAATTCATTAGCATACACGTTGTTACCCGTCGGCTGATGGAGTGGTTTCAACGTGGGCGTCCCCAAAAAATATTTACATTTTTCTACAGAAAGTATTTAAGATCCTACTCCGACGAAATGAAGAGGAAGATTGAAGAAATATTTGAGCAGCAAGTGGATATTCCGAAAAAAGTTGTAATTGTTGCGACTCATTTTGGGTTGGCTCATAAAATCGCAAAAGTAAAAAAAGAAATAGAAAAAAAGACAGGCGCAAAAATAATACTGGTAGTCCAGGTGACTGATGATACCCCGCAGTATATTTGGTACGTCCCCGGAGCCGACGTAATATTTGTGCCCAGCAGAAGAACAATGCTGGAATTAAAAGAGTACGCGTTAAAAAGCAATTTAGAAAAAGTGAAAATTGAAGTGCTTCCCTACCCCGTGAATCCGCTGCTAAGTAAGAAATTGAGTAGCAAAGATTACGACAAACGTATAAGACAGGTGTCTGAGGGCACCGGCGAAGTAATAGATTTCTGCATGCCGGTCCCGGGAGCCGCGGTAGGAATGGATTTTTTGCACCACCTTATACCCCAGCTTCAGTCAAAGTATTCAAGATTTAGGTTCCACATCGTATGCAAAGAGGTACCATTTACACGCCGGTTTTTGGAGGAAGTGAGAACTTTTCCTAATGTACAACTTCATACTTCTAAACATGATCGGGAGATTGTGGATGTTTACGATAAAATTTACGAAGAAAACGTTATTTCGTTCGAGGTTACAAAACCCAGCGAACAGGCATTTAAAGCTCTTTACGATTTTGACATGAGAGGAGGTTCCGTTCTCCTATTCTCTAATCCCGTCGGAAGGCAGGAAAGGGACAATCTGGATTTTCTAAGAAGGCACGGTTTAATTTTTGACCAAAAAATCACTCAGCGTTTGTGGAGTTACGCGGACGACGGAAAATCTATGAGCGGCGTAATGAAAAAAAGTTTGATGACGGAATGTAACGCACTCAGATGTTTCCAACTACCGTTTGGTTCCCAGCGTGCCGCCAATTTTATATGGTGGTGCCTGAAAAACAGAGTTTTCGAGTGCATGATAAGTAACTATTCTAACGCCGCCGCTAATAGTGATTTTGAAACCCGTTCCAACGGAGTCGAACAATTTTGGTCTAAAGTATCTTTGCTAGTATAATAAGTATATGGAGAAAGCGCCTTCAAAAAAACTCCCGCTGTTTGGAATCTTAGTAGTTTTTATCATAATAGCGGCGTTTTTAAGCTCTATAATATTCGTTCTAAAAGATGTGGAACTCAAGCCTCTTCCGGATACTCAGGTTCAACCCGATGTCACCGAGAGAGAAATAGGAACAGATGCAGTAGTGGAAAGACAGACGGGTGTAATAACAGGATCTTTAGGATACCCTAGTGAGATGATTCCCGTCACAATGGAAATATGTGCAATAGATATTTTGTTCCCCGGTATTTACTGCACCGACGAACATTTGCAGGACAGCTCATTCACATACGGAGTAGGATATCGTCTCGAGGTACCGGCAAGCGATTATTACGTATTCGCTCAAGTACCTAATCAACCCGACGCAACAGGCGAGACTTATAAAGCTTATTACTCCGAATTTGTAACCTGCGGGTGCTACAAAAACCCGAATAGCCTCCTCCGAAGATTTAAGTTCCCTGTTGAAAGTAAAGAGGTTTTACACAAATAAGAATCCCGTAACTCAAAAGCAGATAATTTCTTCGGGTATTAACGAACTTACCGCAGGAAAAGAACCTGCTTTCGTTTGTTTCGGAGTTCCGGGTGCTGTTGATAGACAAATCGGGAATTTTGTCAAAGTTCCCAATTATAAAGAAATAAACGGAAAGCCATTTACGGCACTTTTGGACGAAAAATACCTGGGCAACGCTTTTGTTGAGAATGACGCGGCATTGGGAGCCGTCGGAGAGGCCATTTTGGGCGCGGGTAAAGACTTTCAACGGGTCGGATACCTAACGTTCGGTACGGGCACGGGTGGGGCGCTTGTCGTCAAAAAAGGACATGGGGAATTCGGGTATGAGAGCGGTGAACCAGGGCACACCATAATAGTACCGGGAGGGCGTGTCGCTTCTTCGTGCAACCACGCAGGTTGTATGGAAGCATATACGTCCGGTCACTCTTTCGAAGCGTTATTTAATATAAAACCGCAAAATTGTTCGGATAAAGGGGTGTGGGCAAAATACGCGGAATACGTAAATCTTGGATTAAGCAGCATTTATATGACATGGAAATGCGATATCTTTATAATTGGAGGAAGTATGGCTCTTGAGTATGATTTATTTTCCGAGTTTTTGAAAGCTCCCGTACCCGTAGTCAGATCTCTAACTTTGGATGATGCCGGCGTGTACGGAGGGTTCGTTCTCACTAAGCAGATATTGTCTTCACGGTAGAACTAATTGTGGTTAAATAGGGCTTTTGCCATATCCCAATAAGTGGGTGTGTTATTGTTTTCCTTTTCCCACAACCACCACTCTGCCCCCCAAAAATATAAATCGCGGAAACCGCTTTTTTGAGCGTATGTAATAGTCGATAAAAAGTCGGTGACTGACATCGTTTGATTCTTTTCCTCATTTGTAAGCTTGGAATTTATTCTGGGACCCCAGGGCTCGGCTTGTAATTCCGTAACAATTATTCTTTCAATGGGGACGCCCATCATATGAGCACGTACCGCGTATGACCAGTGAGATAAAGGGTATTGGAAATAAAAGGCGCTTTTTGTAAGAGTTCCCCAAAAATCATACCAAATCTTTCTATACATTGATATACCGAGGTAATCGGCCATCTGGTAGCTGGGAAACCAAAAACCGCCTTCTCCGCTATCCTGGATAAGAATGGGTCTTTCGTCTAACGCGCGGACCAACTGTATTTCATGTTCTACGGTAGATTTTTTTACTGAAATGCATTCACCGAATGGGAAAAAAGGTTCGTTTTCTACCTGCCACATCTTTACGGAGTTGTAACTCTGTAATTCCATTACAGTTCTTATAATGTATTCATATAGTTCCTTATCTCTTTCATCTTCACTGCTCATTGCTTTCCACCAGCTCGGCTCAAAACATTCCGGATATCTGGGAACTTTTCTTCCGATTGCCAAAATTACGTTAACGTTCCTTTTGTCCGCTTCTTCGAGCTGCCATTTTATATCTTTGTAGTTGTAAATTTCAGGAGTAACCTCTATCTCATCCCAATAAGCTATTAATCTTAGATTTCGCGCTCCCAGATCATCGAGTATTTTTATGTAAGCATCTTTCCAGTTAAGTCCTATCTGGTGTGCATACTTACTGGAAAAGGTAACACCGTATTTATTGTCAGTTCTTGTTTCGGGTTTGAGAAAATAGAAAATTAAAAAGGGAAATGCGGTCAACATTACGAGTGTTATCAAAACAATGCGGGTTAACGGTAATCCGAAAAGTTTTCCAATGTATTCCCAAGCTTTTGAGGCCTGTTTTTTAAGGGCAGTTTGTCGGCGGAACATAGTTTTACTTCACAGTTCCATTCTTACATATTTCAGCGTAATCATAAAAGGATTTTCTTGGTGTGCGCTTTAAGCCGTCATTACGGTCTACCTCTATTAGCCCGAATCTTGGCCAAAAACCATGATGCCACTCGTAGTTATCCAGCAGAGACCAGTAAAAATATCCTTTAACTTTTACCCCGCGTGAAAGGGCCGCGTGTACTTGAGTCAGCATTTTTTTAATAAAATCAGTTCTTTGGGTGTCACGGCTGTCTGCCAATCCGTTTTCAGTAATATAAATGGGCAGGTTGTACTTTTTCAAACTCATCAGAACTTTGTATAACCCGTCGTAGTTTATCCACCAGCCAAGATCATTAACAGGATTATCAGGGTTGCGGATTTTAAGTTTTACAACACGGTTAGTAAAGTAATAGTTTAGACCTATGAAATCCAGATTTTTAGAAATAGGTTTCAAAAAGAAATCGCTGTTGAAAAAATATAATATTTTTGCGATAAACTTGTCGAGGAACGTGTAGGTCGAGTATTCATACCATGAAATATTTTTAACAATTCCGACGGGCTTTTTATACATCTCTTTAATTTTTTTATAGGCCAGGTTGTGTCCGCGCATCAGATTTATTTGGGCGATTAAAGACAGAAGCAGGGATTTTTTATTCGGCGGCCACGTCCCCGCTATATAAGACATAGCGGCGTAGACTTGCGGTTCGTTTATGGTTGCGATCGTATCACAGTGTTCTCCTAGAAATTCAGCACTTTTTTTTGCAAAAGAGGCAAATAGCGAAGGCGTTTTAAAATTGAGCCATCCTCCCATTTCGGCTAACCAGACAGGGTTTGTAAAGTGATGCAAAGTAACAAAGGTTTTAAGTCCTTTTTCCTGGGCAGACTTAAGTACCTTTCTATAGTGATCCAGAGCTTTAGTGTCGAATGTGCCTTGTCTGGGTTCAATTCTAGCCCACTCGATACTTAATCGGACAGCGTTGTTATTCATCTGCCGGCACAATTCAAAATCTTCCGCGTACCTGTTGTACGAATCACAAGCCTCTCCTGAGGACTCTAAAGGCAAATCTCTTTTTCCGTCTTTCTCCACTTCCCATTTCCACCAGTCACAATTCGTATTATTACCTTCGGTTTGATGAGCTGAAGTGGCGGTGCCCCATATAAAATCTTTCGGAAAGTCCATGTTTATAGTATACATTCGCCGTGCAGGTGAAGGAAGAATATGTACTTAAGCGGTTAAGTTTGTATAATAAGCGTATGAAACTACTGCTTAAACTTGTGATAGCCACGTTGGCGATTTTCGTAGCTTCCCGTCTTATTCCCGGCGTCGTGGTGGAAGATTTGGTTACTGCCTTAATTGTTGCCATAGTTTTGGGCACTCTGAACCTGTTTGTGAAACCAATCCTCATACTTTTAACCCTTCCTATTACTCTAATAACCTTCGGTTTATTTACCTTTGTAATAAGCGCTTTTATCGTTCTATTTACGTCTTCGCTTGTACCGGGATTTCAGGTAGCAAGTATCTGGACAGCCCTTTTATTCAGCGTTGTCGTTTCGATAATAAACTCGTTTCTTAACAAAGTTGTCGATTAAACTGCCCGGATGCATTCAGGAAAATTTACAAAAATCATTGCCACTCTCGGTCCTTCTAGTAGTTCCGAGAAGGTTATAAAAGAACTAATCACATCAGGTGTAAATTTATTTCGTTTTAATACTAAGCACGCGGACACGCAGTGGCATCTGGAACATATTAAAAAAGTCCGCGAAGTAAGCGGAAAGCTGGGAATCAATACCGGTGTAATTGTCGATCTACAGGGACCCGAATGTGTTTTGATTACTTCTTCAGGAGAGGAAATTACTCTTAAAAAAGACGACTTACTAAAAATTAAAACCGATGTTTTACTAAATCCTCCCGAAGTGTACGACCAGCTAAATTCGGGGGATACTGTGGTTGTCGATGACGGGAAAATTGAATTTGAGGTTTCCGGAACAAAAGGAGAACTTTCTTTAAAAGTTGTGAACGCAGGGTTATTAAAATCAGGTAAGGGCGTCTCTTTTAAAAATAAAAAAATATCAACCCCGACAATAGGGGAAGATGAGAAAAAGAATATAAAAGAATTTTTGAAAAGCGCCCCCGATTTTTTTGCGTTGTCTTTTGTTAGAAATCACGAAGACGTTATTAATCTCTCTAAATTTTTATCTGATAACGGGTCAAACGCCGGTATTATTTCCAAAATTGAAACGCAGGGCGGCATAGACGATTTTGATCTTATTGTCGAAAAAAGCGACGGAATTATGGTGGCGCGCGGTGACTTAGGAGTTGAAGTGTCACTTGAAAAAATCACTTATTACCAAAAAATGATTATCGAAAAATGTCGGGCTGCAGCCAAACCCGTGATTGTTGCCACTCAAATGCTGGAGTCCATGACCACAAACCCCTCCCCTACCCGTGCCGAAGTTTCGGACATTTCGAATGCAGTGCGTGACGGTGCGGACGCTGTGATGTTGTCGGGAGAGACTGCAATAGGGAAATATCCCATCGAATCGGTGAAATTTATGCATAAAATAGTGAGTTTTAACGAAAAAGCTTTTCACGTTCCCGACGCCCTGGAATTTTCTAAAGACCGCACTTTTAGCATAGTTAAAGCCGCTGTAGAAATTATTAGATCGGACAACGGGCGTTCAATTTCAAAAATACTTGTAGCTACCGAAACAGGAAAATCGGCGCGCATATTTTCTTCCTTCCGTCCGGAGATACCTATAATTGCGTTAACTCAAAATGAGGACACGTTGAAGAAATTAGGATTATCGTACGGTGTCCTACCCAATAAAATCGAATTTCCCGAACACGGTTTAGTGGACGTTACCGAGATAGCACACGAGCTGGAAAAAAGAGGAATTCTATCTAAAGGTGAAAATATAATTGTTGTGCACGGAAAGAGATGGCAGGATCCCGGGAATACTAATTCTTTGTATGTTTTTAATGTTAGTTAAGACGCTACTCGCAAGGCACTCCCCACACACCAAGATTATTTTGTTTAGCAATATTCTGTGCAGAAACGTACAGGTCTTTATATTTGTAATTTTTATCGTAGGTGTATTCTTTCGCTGCTCCCAGTTCCACCATCTTGCCGTTAACGTTTAATCCGGTTCCGGTGTGAATGTACCGCAAAAGTCTATCGTATTTATCTTTATCCCCTTGGGTGGAATCATCTTCCAATAGCACGGTTTGATTTTCCAGAAGTTTTTCAAGCTCCGTCCTGCTCCAGTCTCCCCTGCAATCGGCCGATTCCGGTGCGTTTATGCCTATTAGGCGGACACTTTGCTCGGTGCCCCCTATAAGTACTTTGATAGTGTCCCCGTCGACAACCTTAGTCAGAGTAACTTGATTTTGGATGGCTTCGGGCGCTCGAGTAGCTTTAGAGAGGACTCCCGGCAGTTTATTAAGGTTCCTGTATATTCCGTACCCTATCAGCGATACCAGCAGGACGTACGCTAGCAAATACAGAAGCTTTTTTACTTCAAATCTTCTTACTTCTTTCACACTGTTAGTGTAAGCTATATTTTCACGCGAGCACAATTTTATTTCTTACTCTACAGTAAGTGTGCCGACCATTCCCATTTTTCTGTGTTCGCCGACCGAGCAGTAGAATTCAAACGTTCCTGCTTTGTCTGCTATGAACTCAACCGTATCGGTTTCGCCCGTCTTAATTACTTTTGTAGCTGCGTTGAATTCGTCGATTTGGAAGTCGTGAAATCCGTCTATATTCTTAAATTCGACAATGACCTTATCCCCAACTTTAACAGTTATTACGTTAGGTACAAATTTAAAACTGCTTCCTTCGATTGTTACTTTTACTTCGTTAGGCACTGTTTCCTCCTCTGTAGCGGTAGGTTCGGCTTCTTCCTCTACGTTAATTACATTGTTAGCTACGGTGTTTGTTACCGGAGGAGTTTTTGGCGCCGGTTTATTAAAAAGAAAATATATACCCACAACCACTAAAATTAATACTAAAGCTAAATAAGGGAAGTTTTGTTTTTTTGTTGCTTCTGGTTCCATAAACGTCTTTAATAAATATTAAACAAATAGATACTTGTCAATATATTACACTAAATCAAGCCGGCTGCAAGACCCCTCCCACTGTTTGACTATCAAGGACTCATAGTGTAATATCTAGTGTTTCGACGATTCCTGCCGGAAAGGGCTTAGATAAAGCCTTCCCTACCTTACCAACTACTTGCTGCGAGATGTAGCAACTTAAAAAGTGTAAGAAGGGGGTGAGTAACATGAAGAAAGCCATAATATACATGGCTGTAGTATTAGTAGCTGTTGGATTACTGTTCACAGTAAAAACCAAAGCTGCTGCATTTACAGGTAATGGGGCTCCCAGCGGTGCTCACTATAACCTAAACATTATAGGAGTATTTAAAGACAAAACCGCACTTATGGATTCCAACAGCGGACACAGGATTTTCGTTCCGTTGACAGGAAAAATTAAGATCAACCTTTTACCCGGAACCGGTTTCGCAGTTTTAGATGCGAATGGTACCGACGGTAATGGAGCTACATTCAGTTTGCCTAATCCGGATCCCGATAATGACGGTGTAACTACTTACACTGTTTGGGCAAGAGCTTTAGGTAAACCGGGTGGTACATCCACCACAACTCCGTGTGCATACCTGGATGGCGTTGAGTACTGCTCAACATCAAACGTTGTGTTAGTCAGAGAAAAGGGCAAGAGCTCTTTTACTAACGTAACTTCACAACTCCTGTATGTATATGTTGACCTTGATGGCGATGGGGTTGAAGAAAGATATCCGTTATTTGATCCCGCACTTCAGGATTATTTCTGGAGCTACGACAACAACGGATTGAAGTTAGCTCAGTTTAGGTTCTACATGAGTGAATAACAGTGCAGAACTAAAGCGGTTTGTTGTAAGTTTGGAAGGAGGCCTCAGGTAAAACGTTTGTCCAATTTACCTGTTCACAAAAGCAGCCCGTTTTCTCTACGGGCTGCTTTCCCTTTTTTTATCCCCTATTAGTGCGACTTTTTGCCCCTTGAGTTAGTCCGTCCTTTCAATATACAATTTATGTATGCCTAATAATTTTAAAAAGAAATCTTACGTCCTTTATTCTCTCCATTTACCAATTTTAATAGCAATTTTTGCCGTTGTAGCCGGTGGCTCGTATTTGGTGACCAACAAGGTTGCGAATACGCGTAATTTGCCTCAGGTACAGGGTAAGAAGACAGAAAAGACTACCGGAAGCACCAAATCCTTGAAAAATACCGACATAGAGGCGGGTACGACTGCAGAAGAGCACAAAAGGGTCGTAGAAAAGGTTGCAAAAGAGCTCAAGAACGTTGCCGAGGTGGAAGAAGCCGAAGGTAACGAAGTAGTCAGCGAGGAGCTTACCTTTATAGCTGAAGAGCAGGAAGAAACTGCCGAAGATACCGCAGAAACCCTCGAAGATATTGATAGCGCTCCAAAGTGGAAGACTTTCCTTCTAGGTACCGACTATAAAAATCTCGGTCAGCTGAGAAGTACGGTTGCACATAACACTAATGCGATTAGACAGCTGACACGGACCGCTGAAAGAGTGACTACTGAGGGTGGGGACACGGCTATACAGGAGAACATAGCACTACTAACGCAGGAAAGGGATAGACTGGTTGCCGTAATACAGGCAGGGGAAAGTCAGTTTAGCTTATTAGGTTGGATTTCAAGGCTTATTACAGGATATGTACCTACTCCTATAGAAGATGAAACTTCTGATGAGTTAGAAGGTGTTGGGGATACACCCCCGGCCGGTGAATTAGAGGGAGTTGGTGAAACGCCTCCTGCGTCAGCAGATGATACGGAAGGTACGGGAACTACAGAGCCGGGCTTGGATGCCGGAGATACGGAGCCGGTTGAGTCCAGTCCCGATACTCAAACAGAGAATCCTGTGACGACTGAATAGATAGACGGGAATTAATAGTTAAATTGTCCGTATAATCTCTGTGATACACGTATTACGTGTATAGGTGTGTTTTCGCGCTTTATTTCATAGACTATTGGGAAAGTATTTTGGTAGGCAGCATCATCTGTTTGTTTCCTCAATTGTTCATTGAATGTATCACAGATTATCACGTCGGCATCGCGCGATCTTCCGACAAGTTCATACTGGAACTGAGAGTAATAAACTACAGAGAACTGATTATCGCAAGCGTAGACCTTGAGGTTGTTAATTCCCGTTCCTTGAACGTTTTTTAGCACTCTCTGTGCTGATTCTTTATAAGCAGCCCCCCAATAATCTAACTCAAAATTTTTGTTTGCTCCCCTAAGTCCTCCTATGAGTTCGTTGTAGTAAATGTACTCATAAGGATGCAGGAAAATCATTCTTACTAACGTAAATAGTAAATATATCGATACGGAGCTTAGCAAAACAAATTTCTGTTTTGTTTTTGCTTTATTGTATAGATCAACCAGAAAAAACGAAGCAAGCAAAACCAGACAGACCGCGAGATACAGAAAATGTCTAATTCCGTTATAGACAACGGGGTGCAGAACTATGTATATAATAAAGTTGATAAGGATGGTCACCGAGATGATAGAAACCGGGTGAGAAACGTTATAGCGAAGTTTTTTTCTAATTATTAAAAATAATCCTGAACCCAAAGATAGCAAAACCGATAGTGGTAGTTGTAATGACAATAATACGGGTAAGTAGTGCCATGGGCGTCTCTCTTTTGAAAGAAACTCACCCATGTAAAGAATTTTATGATTCCATGTTTGAAATTCGGTCGATTCGGTAACTATATATATAAGATTGGCAAAAAAGTTTGTTCCTAAAAAAGGTACGCTTAACACCCAAATAAATAGTGAAATCATTAGGATAAGTGTCGAGTTTAGCAGGGTTTTTGCCCAGCTTTCTTTACCGGTTACTAATCGAAAAATACTAAATAGAACATATACTACAAAAAGTGTTGCTCCTACAATCCGCATGCTTTGGGCAATTCCGAAAACCACACCTAACGCGAGAATTTCCACAGATTTGTTTTTTGGGTATTTCATAAAATATGTAATAAGTAGGATTCCTAGAAGAAAAATTGTCGCGAAAGGTATATCTTTCGGATTTGCCGGTATGTGGCCGCTCACAGCTGGCGTGAGTAACAAAAGTGCGGGTCCGACAATTGCCCTCGAGCCGTCGTCATACACTAAATAAAGTATCGCGTAAGAAAAAAGAAATAAAAAAAGTCCCAAAATAAGGTTTTGAAGATGAAACCACTCGAAGTAATAAGAGGGGTTTAAGATGTTTAATAAGGCGGGGTAAACTCTTGAGTAGGTGCTAAATAAGGGCAGTTGGTGAGAATATTTGATGTTGTCAGACTTATCGTTCACAAGCTTAGTTGTGTACTCTAAAGTTGTGGGAGTTACTAGATAGGCTGAAAGGTATTTCCCAGCATCGTACTCGACTTTTTCGTCGTATGTAACCCCGAAGTCTTTATAAAGTAGTAATGACGCTGCAAGGTAGATTGCCGAAAAAGCAACAATATAAACGTGCTTATTTATGAGCCGTTTTAGTGCGTGTACAAATCTTTTGCTATTCACAGGACTATTCGCAATTCATACTTTTCAAACACTGCGCTTTCTGCTCCTCTGTTTCCATCAGGTCACAAAGTGCGCAGGTGTTGCCTGTTTCTCCGGGTGTTTCAACTGTCTTTGTGAGTTCAGATAAATCAACAAACTCAACGTCCGTTGGTAGCTCGAATAACGACTGGTCGGGAATCCAGGGAAGACACTTATAATCAAAACTTTCCTGCAAAGCTTTTGCCTGTTCCGGAATGTTACCGGGTTCTTCAGTATCCAAGGATTCTTCATCCACTACAATTTTATATCCTCGGGGCATCACAGGGCTCCACATATACATTGTGCCGTCTATTGAAATAATATGGCTCTCTACGCTTGTATTATTAGACATTGTGATTGTACTGTCCCCCCTCATTTTCGTTCCTGAGACATAAAAAGTTCCTGCTCCAGTAGTTCCTTTTTGTTCGGGCATTGTGTAAGTACATTTTACTGATTTTCCTAAACTAATAAGATCGGTGATTTTTCCTGAGAAAAAGCTTTCGCTC
>Ga0075575_131_pt1 | contig 22499 bp, 32 predicted proteins | sample RifGroA2_FD_68340 | JGI IMG/M metagenome (GOLD analysis project Ga0075575, IMG submission 68340) | candidate division WWE3 bacterium GW2011_GWA2_42_9
TCAAGAACTGATGCGGTTTCTATACCTTCAGTTACCGCTCTTTGAAATATTCCTTCAAACGGTAGAATGAAGAACCCGGTTAATCCGTAGATAAAGCGCACAAATCCGCTTGTAGTTCCTGCTCCCATCAATTTTAGAACGAGACGAAAGGCTAATAGAATCTCTAAAGCACCGAAGATGTAGTAGATCAAATATTCACTGGTTTGTGATTTAGTCGCTGAAGTTTGAACTTGCGTAGCCATAACCGGAGTACTACTGTCTCCCGAATTAGTAATGATTGCGCCCGGAGTTGTTCCTAAAGTTTCCGTGTTATCATTCTCCGTAATTATTGTTTCTTTTGTTATTTCTGCCATATTTATCACCTGCTTCCACTTTAATTTGTTACAAAATACTTTTATTTTTATTTACGTACAAGTCGCACTACGTAAACAACCACGATTGCTCCGATTACCGCAACAATCAGGCTGTATAGGTTGAAACCGGTAACACCCGACTGTCCAACCATACCCATAAGAAGACCACCTACCACGGCGCCGACTATACCTAAAACGATATCCATAATGGTGTCTTGTCTGGAATTAGTCTTCATGATCACCGATGTAATCCATCCTGCCAAAGCTCCAAAAATTATCCATAGTAATATACCCATATTTGTTCACCTACTTCTTTACAAATTTCTTACACCTAAAATTCCTAACATCTTCCTTCTCTGATCGATTACTGAGATACCGGAGCGGGCTGAGTATCAGGAACTACTACTTCAGGAGTTTCCACATTAATCTGTGGGGCGGGTACGTTAACTTGAATCGGTTGATTTTGCATATTCCTTATTGCGGGAATAGCAAAATACAATACCACTCCAAGGAAAATTATAATTAGTACAACTCCGGCAAAAAATCCACTACCACTGCTTTCTTTTTCCGGTGCCGGGTTGTTTACTACTGTTGTCATATGCTCTTCACCAACTTTCAAATTTCCAAAAACAGCTACACATTCAATCTTTATATCTGATTCAAAATAAATCCGGGTTTAAGAGTTAGGCCGCGATTATACTTCGATCTTTTTAATCACGGTTTCTTTGGGTAAATACCGGATTAGGGCTTTTTCCACTAGAATAGTCAACGTTACTTTCTCAACAACTGCCTGAGCCCTGGCTTGCATAACAATAGATGGTTTCATAAAAAGAGTTGTTCTTTGTTTATCGGTAGTAGTTATCATAGTTCATACACTACAACTAATTGTAGTACTTGTCAATGGTTAATCGATTGTGGGTTTTATCAGACATTGGACTTTATTACTTAAAATAGTACACACTTCTCATACTATCTTATTTTTTAAGGCATACATTTATTAGAAGCTAACCTTTTCACACCGCAACTTGATAAAAACAGACTTACCGAGTATTTTAAATGAGACTGAATTAATTTTTAAATATGAAGGATGCTAACTATGAAACAACAAATAATCTCTAAGCCAAGAATAATTTTACCGAACGAAAAAATTGATTTAAACAAATGGGCGGTCATCGCATGCGACCAATTTACATCTCCAAACGAAACCTATTGGCAAAAAGTTGAGTCTTATGTCGGAAAAGATCCTTCCACACTTAATTTAATATTTCCGGAATATTACTTGAAAGATAAACAAAACATAGAAAATAGAATTAACACTATTCATAAAAACATGGACGATTATTTAACGCAGGGGGTAATAGAGGATAGAATCAGTGAAAACTATTTTATATATACAAGAAGAACTTTATCGAATGGGAAAATCAGACAAGGATTAGTTGCCTTATTGGATCTGGAAGCCTATTCGTACACTAAAGGAGATAAACCGGCAATAAGACCGACAGAGGGCATTGTCGAAGAAAGGCTTCCCATAAGAATGAAAATTAGAGAGGGGGCACCTTTAGAATACCCTCATATTTTAATGCTTGTGGATGACCCTGAAAGGACCCTTATTGAACCATTGGGTAAGAATTTGTCAGCACATACTAAACTTTATGATTTTGATCTAATGATGGGTGGTGGACATGCTGAAGGTTATGCCGTTACTTCACAAGAACTTGAAAACACCATCTTTTCTTGTATAGAAAAATTTGGGGATCCCCGGGCTTTTTCCGTCAAACACGGATTAGAAGAAATCGAACCTGCGATTGTGTTGGCAACGGGTGATGGCAATCACTCGCTTGCATCCGCAAAGGCAGTCTGGGAAAAAACCAAAAATAGTCTGATGGGTGAAAACAAACAATGGGAAAACAACCCCGCTAGATATGCCATGGCAGAAATAATCAATGTGTACGACGATGCTTTGGAGTTTGAAGCAATTCACCGAGTCTTGTTCAATGTAGGTGATGTGGAAATATTTTTAGAAAAGATGAGGGTGTTTTACAAAAATTTAGGATCTGAATGTGAAGTAGAACCGATTGAATTAAAAACAAATAATTTTGCTGAAATAACCAATGAAAAAAACCAACCTGAAAACTACCAGGTGTTTTGGCTAAGCTATATAAAGAATGGTGTCCAGATTTTCTCTACCGCCAAAGTAAAACCCGGCATACATTCTATAACAGTCGGGAGCTTACAAATGTTTTTAGATGATTACCTAAAAAGTAACCAGAATGCAACAATAGACTACCTTCATGGAATAGAAACAACAGTAAGGGACTCGTCTAAAGAGGGAAACATAGGTTTTTTCCTACCTGCAATAGACAAAGGCGGGTTATTTAAAACAGTCGCACGAGAAGGCGTTACTCCCCGAAAAACATTCTCGATGGGGGATGCGGAAACAAAGGCTTATTACATAATGGGCAGATCTATTGTTTGAGGCGCGTCTTTAGAAAATAAAGTTAAATTGATTTAAATCTAACCGCATGTCCGTTTTGATAAGTCAACGTTAACTATTTTTTAACTGCACCGGGTTCAAGAACTTTGCGGACAAATTTATTCAATACAATCCCAACTAAAACAAAAAAAACTAAATAAAACAAAGTTCCGAAAGAAGCAGGTAAATATTTATAAATAAAATCGTGTCTGTACATAATCGGCCAATGTAATAAATATATTTCATAAGAATATTTACCGAAAATAACCAACAATTCAGAATGAACGTTCTTTAATAAAAATGCCGCTATCAGTACCAGCATGGTTACGATGCTCGACAATTGCTCTGCCATTACACCCTTACCTACCCCTGAATGTACGGCTGTGTAGCCGAATGCAAACAACAAACCCGCCACTATCAGATAACGTGTAACACCAGCCAGCATAGGTTTATGAAAAAATTTTAATAAAACTTCCTGAAATCTTACCCCCGGCTCCTTCGTGTTTAACCACGCAAAGACCATTCCCAGCGGAAATAATAGAATGTGAAGTTGATAAAGTTTTAGTAAATCTTTGGTTACAGGCAGAGAAAGTCGGGTAAGCACGTACCCCAGCAGCAACACTATAAAAGCCGAAAACAAGGGCCGATCCCTACGGAACACGATAGGAAACATTAGATAGTAAAACAGGATAAACGTAAAATACCACAGTGCGGAATTTATTGAAGTGTAAATATCAGCAACCGGAAAGTAGCCCAGGAAACTCTTAATAATTACCGAAAGTTCATAAGTCTTTCCTAACAGGAAATAATCCAGGGCCAACAATAAGCTGAAAATTCCCAGGACTGCTACTATGAGCGATAAAGTCCGGCTGACAACCACCTCTATCTCTAATAACCTATGCCTAATAATGGCATAGGTTATTAGAGAGGCGATAAAATTCATCGGTGTGTTCGTGATCCATTTCATAAGGTTTGGTGTCTTTTTTAAGAGTTAAAACCACGGACAACGCAAAAAATATAATAAAAAGAGTTGTTTGAAAAACCGGATCTGCAATATTAATCCTCATTTATAATCCGGCTCCACTCTAAATAACCTTCCTCTGACGGATGAAAAAGATCCGGGGAATAGCTCTTCGGATCTTTATTAAAAGTTTTATACGTTCTTCCATATAAATCTACCAGCCTTATACGATTGTTACTCAATTTCGAAATCACTCCCGAAATCTTGCCGTTAAACTCTTTGGTTCTCTCATTCAACATCCAGTTGTAGGGAAAACGTACAGCCTTGGGTGACCCTAAATACGGCAGATTTATCACAACAATCCGTGCTTCCGTTTTTGTTAACAGCTCGTTCAGTATATAAGAATAATTTGCCGTAAATTGTCCGTCGGTAAATTTGTTGTGAATATCGTTTATCCCGATTAAAAGTGTGACGTAATCAGGTTTTTCATTAATGGCGCGGGGCAATTGATCTTTTATTACATCCTCCGTAGTACCGCCGGGTAAAGCCAGATTCAGCACGGCAACTTTTCCATAATCCTTGGATAAATTTGAGGCGAACTGATAAACGATGGTTGTTTCAGTTTTCTCGCTGCCAACACCTGCACTTAAACTGTCCCCTAACGCAATATACTTTACCGTACCGCTATTGTTAGGATTTTCGAATGTTAAAAAATTTTCACCGTTCGGTCTTTGCAAGTTCATTCCTTTCATTTTGTTATAGAAACCTGCGTACGACAGATACAGGTAGAGAAAAACTATAACCGTAGGCAGAACGAATTTAATAAACTTCATCCTGTTGATTATATAACGGATAACGATCCCTCAAAAATGTATAATAAATGCAGACCGGATATTTATTAACGGACGGACATAAATGAAACTCATAATATCTTTTATAGTAACTTTCGCAGCTGCGGCGCTGGGTTCGTATTTTACAACACCTAACATAAATACGTGGTACGCGAGTTTAAATAAACCCTTCTTCAATCCCCCGAATTGGATTTTCGGTCCTATGTGGAGCATTCTATATATTTTGATGGCGGTAGCTCTTTATCTGGTGTGGAAAAAAGAATACGCACAACAGGAAAAATCAAAAGCGTTGATACTTTACGCCATACAGTTAACCTTAAACACACTGTGGTCCGTGATATTTTTCGGTATGAAAGAACCCGCGATAGCTTTAGCCGACATTGCGATACTTGAGCTAGTCATAATCTTAACTGCAAAGAGCTTTAAAAAGTTTTCACCGATGGCAGGCAAGCTGCTTATTCCTTACATAATGTGGGTTGGTTTTGCCGCAATCTTGAATCTAAGCATAGTAGTATTAAATTAAACTATAAGCACATATTTTTGTGTTATACTTTCGCAATGGATAAAAAAGAAAAAATACAAAGTCATGAAGAGGAAAAAGTACTCGTAAAGTCCGGAAACACAGAGCCGGTAAAGTTCAAAGAGGCATCAAATTTTATAGGGCAGGAATTAAAGAAAAATAAGGGGCTCGTTATAGCTCTTCTGGTTCTTGGTCTCGGTGCCCTTATTTACAACTATAAATCCCTTTTTATAGCAGCAACAGTTCAAGGAAAACCCATATTCAGATGGGAAGTCACTAAAGTCCTTGAAACCCAACTCGGTGAACAAGCTTTAAACAATCTAATAGAAAAAAGGTTAATCGCTAATGAAGCTGTATCCAAAAACATCGTTATTTCCGAAGATGAAATTAACTTAAAGATAAAGTCAATAGAAGACGGGATTGTTCAAAGCGGACAAACTATGGATCAATTTCTCGCACAGAACGGGATGTCACAAACCGAATTTCGGGATCAGGTTAAACATATAGCTTTGATAGAAAAATTGTTACAGGATAAAGTCACGGTAACGGAAGAAGAAATAACGGCATATATTGAAGAAAATAAAGAAAGCTTTCCGGAGATTGCCGATGACCCTCAAGGACGCTCCTTAGTCAAAGAAAGTCTGCAACAAAACAAAATGAGTCAAATGTACGGAAGCTACATCGATGAATTAAAAACAACCGGAAATGTTAATGTTCTGGTTAAGTACTAACTGCTGCCCGTGCAAATAAAAACCGTAAGGACAAAAGAAGAGCTGGCCCCCGTATTGCTAAGTCCCGAAGAAAAAGGGCCGGACTTCGCTTATTGGGTATTCTCCGGCATAACTCAGGGAAATCAGTGGGAAAACATGACTATTCTGTCGCCCGGAACATATGGACAGGAGTTTGTTAAAACGTTCGGCCACTATCATAACGATCCTCACGAAGAAACTTACCGTGTAGTTAACGGAAAAGGAATACTCCTTTTACAAAAGAAGCATTTTGAAGATGGTTCGTGGGTTCCTAATAAAGTTGATAGGTTTATCATTGTCAGCATACTGCCCGGTGACAAAACGGTTATAACACAGGAGTGGGGGCATTCTTTAAGTAATATAGGCAACGACCCTTTGATTACTCTCGACAATTGGACACACGGTCACACCCCCGCGGATTACGAAGAAATAGAAGATCTTCACGGAATGGCATTTTATTTGGTAAAAAATGAAGGAACCGCAGACATCGAACCAAATCCGAACTACATTGACCACCCCACACCCGAATTTATGACGGCTTCCGAGTTTGCAAAACTGACCAAACTATCCATATAATAACCCTATGAAAATCAATAATTTCACAAAGTTACTTGTTATTCCTTTAGTATTTGTTTTGCCCCTTATATTTACCTCCGCAACTCAAAATGTACTTCCCGCCAGCGAAGGTAAAAATCTTCAGGATGAAAACCTTCCCAAATTGGATGCCCCGCGTGCGCAACTAAACAGGGCTGAAAATCAGGAAAGAAGATGCGAACTTGCTACTCAGCGGATTACGGAAAAAATAGCCCAATACAAAAACCTGGAGAAAAGACATCAGGGTGTATACCTCGGTCTCGGAAACAAACTCGAAAACCTTATAAGTAAATTGAAAGAAGATGGCTATACCGGAGATAATATCGCCGCCCTGGAAGCAGATGTTGTTAGACTTGGTGAACTTGTCAGCGAGCTGAACACCAACTACGCAAACTATTTGGCCAAACTCGACGCGTTAAAAGGAGCTTCCTGTGAAGCCTCGGACATCGATTTTGTGCAAGCTCTAAAAGACGCCAGAGCGGATTTGAACGCAACTCATTTAAGCATTGTGGCGATTAAAGAATTTTACCTTACGGATATAAAACCCGATTTAGCGGCAATGAGAGAACAAATAAGAACAGAAAAGCTTAACCAGCAACAGGAAAAAGAAACAGAAGATGAGCCCGAAGAGGAGCAGGAATAATTTAATTAAGGAGGAAAAATATGGAAGAACAAACTAATACACCTATAGAACAGCCGCAGACAGAACAAATGCCCGATTGGAACACACCAAAACCGGTTGAGGAAGAACTAAATAAATATAGTACGGGTAAGGGATTGAAAGTGTTTTTGGTTATCGGATTCCTGGTAATATTGGCTGCCATAGGCTTGTTTATATACCAAACAGTCATAAAGGGAAAGACACCCGCTCAGCAAATACAGGGAGAACAAGTAACAGAAGAGGTAAAGAAAGAGGAAGTTGTAGAAGAAAAAACCACTGAGGAACAAATCGAAGAAATTGACAAAATAAACATCGATGAAATGGACACACTCATCAAAGACACTGACCTGGACGACCTGAATCTTTAGTATTTAGCCGGTATACAAAATATGACTCAAGAAAATAAAAAGATAGGTGTGGGCGATTTGGCTCCCGCGTTCTCGCTCCCCGACCAAAACGGAAAAGTAAGAACGTCAGAAGAATATTTAGGTAAATGGTTACTGATTTATTTTTACCCGAAAGACAATACGCCCGGCTGCACCACGGAAGCCTGCGTCATAAGAGACGCTTGGGGAGAATTTAAAAAGACCGGAGCCGAAGTAGTTGGAGTTAGCACCGATTCAATAGAAAGCCATAAAAAGTTCGGGGAAAAACACTCGCTGCCGTTTACGCTTCTTTCAGACTCTGACAAAAAAGTTGTTGAAGAATACGGTGTTTGGGCAATGAAAAGCTTTATGGGGAAAAGTTTTTTTGGAACGCGCCGGACTTCTTTTCTAATTAACCCCGACGGCAAAATAGCAAAAATATACGAAAACGTTTTACCGGCAATACACGCGGAAGAGGTCCTGCGGGACATAAAAGCGTTGTTATATGGGCTAAAGAACACGGCTTACCCGCGTTTGAAGGTCACAGGAGAGGTTTTGAGGCCGTTAAGAACATCATGCACGTATCCAGGGAACTTGGTGTACACACACTAACGTTTTGGGGGTTTTCAACCGAGAACTGGAACCGCTCGGACGAAGAGGTGTCCTACTTAATGAAAATCTTTGAAAGTTACATCTCAGACAATATTAATGACGCCCACAAATATGGGGTCAGAATCTATCACCTTGGGAGAAAAGACAGAATGCCGGAAGCGCTGAGAAATAGGATTATTCAGGCTGAAGAAGAGACCAAGAATTACACCAACTATGATCTTAATATGGCTATAGATTACGGCGGTCAGGATGAGATTTTAAGAGTAGTAGAAGAAGTGGTTAAAGACATCGAAGCGGGCGTGGTTAAAACAGAAGATCTTAAGAACGTTACAGCCAAATACGCCGATAAATACCCTCTTTATCTTTTGAAAAACTACTTCGACACTAAAGAACAACTTTACCCATACCCCGACCTTTTAATTAGAACCTCGGGGGAAAAACGTTTAAGTGGCTTTTTGCCCTGGCAGGCTGCGTACAGCGAGCTTTACTTCGCCAACGTTCATATGCCCGATTTTGATGAAAATGAGTTAATGAAAGCGATACAGGATTTCAATACCAGGGATAGAAGATTTGGCGGAAATACAATAAAAAAGTGATTAACTGACTCTTCGGAACTTCTTTCTGTGTTTTCGGATCATTTTATTTTTTTGTGCGTCTTTTTTCTTTTTTCTTATACTCATAACATTGATATTCTCTCATAAAAGGACGGTTTGGCAATAGGCTTTGCCAGCCGGTATTACCCGTTTACAAGTTTTACCGAAAATACTATTCTCTTCACATTCCCGTCTTCATCGGTAATCTCCATCGAACCACTCTCTTTGTAGTAGTCCGCCAACTCCTGACCAAGGATGTCCTTATTTTCACTAATTTCGGTCTTGAGCTCTTTCATCTGGTCGGCCATAGCTTTCATCGTCTGGTTTGAGGTTACCTGTACTTTTTTATCTTTAGAGTTTTCTCTAAATTTGGCTACTTCTTCCTGTAATTCCTGGTAAGCGGGGTCATTTTCGAGAGACTCCTGGTATGCAGCCCTTACTCCGTTCAACTCTTCCTGTAAATCCGAAATTATTTTAAGTCTCTTTGTAACTATGTCTAAATTCATAAATTCCTCCTGGTAATTAAAATTATCGCCAAAATATATTATCATAAATAGACGTATGAGAATCCATGTACTTTTATAACGAGTTGGTTGACGCACTGTCCGATTATTTCGGTATCGCTAAAAACAGGATAAGCATCGTTTCAGGATTTAATTCCAGAAACAAAGTTGTCGAAATTGTGCCGGGAGCCAAATAGCTTTTCCGGGGTTACGGACTCCTGCTTACCATAAATTCCATTTCTGGTTCTTATTATTGAATAAGTAAATCCTAAGCAACCGAGCTTTTTGCAAATATCCTGAGAAAGAGAACGGACGTATAGTCCCTTCGACATCTCTACCTCGAATTTTGCTTTAATAACTTTTTTGTCTTTACCAATAAATTTTTGCCATTGCGAAATTAGCAGCTCCTGCCTAAAATCTCCTTTGACCAGACTAATCCTTTTTAAAATATTTTTGGCGCAGCTTTTAAAAGAAACTTCGCTGAATCTCTTTAAACGTAGCTCGAAAATCTCTCCTTTTTTCACAGGTGTGCTTTCCAAAACCTCCCCGGCGTGCGCTCTTTCGAAAAGTTTTTTTCCTTTTACTTTTACCGCTGAATACATCGGCACGTGTTGGGAATAGGAACCAATAAAATCCTGCAAGGTTTTCTGAACCTCTTTTTTGGAAGGAACTTTTTTATTCTGATTGTTAATAAAACCCATCGCGTCAAAAGAATCCGTCGAGATACCGAAAATAATTTCAAACTCGTAAACTTTGTGCCAATGCGCATATTCATACTTTTTAAGACGGGTGTCCCCTAATAAAATTATTACCACCCCCTCAGCCATAGGATCTAAAGTACCGGTGTGACTTGAAAGTGTACCGTACCGCTCGCCCACTATCTGGGAAAGGCGGTTTGTCGATACTCCGACAGGCTGCCAGACGGCTAAAATGTTATCTTTTGCTTTATACACGGCCTTATTCTATCATTACCGCATGAAGTGGGTAAAAGGTAATAAGACAATTGATATTTCGGTAGAAGAGCTAAGAGAATTGGCCGCCAAATACAATAAAATACACGTGGATCTAGGTACGGGGGACGGAAGATTTGTGTATGAGTCGGCCCTGCGCGACCAAAGTACCCTATTTGTCGGCGTGGATCCGGTAGAAAAGCAGCTTCGCGAATATTCCGTGAAATCCGTGAGGAAAAAACTTAATAACGCTGTATTCTTGGTATCTTCCCTAGAAAACTTACCAATTACCATGACGGAAATTGCTGATAAAGTAAGCATCATTCTCCCCTGGGGGTCGCTTTTGGGACAAATCGTGAATCCGGCTAAGGAGGCTATGAATAAGATAACGGCGCTATTAAAGCCTTTTGGGGAGCTGGAAATAATACTGGGATATTCGCCCGATTCGGAACCTTCTGAATCCGACAGATTGGAGCTTCCAGAACTTTCCCAAGGATATGTTGAAAATGTCATTATAAAGGCATTTGAGGGGGTATCGGGTACAATAAAGTTGGATAAGATCGAGCTTTTTCCTAAGGAGAAACTCACCAATATTGGCTCGAATTGGGCTAAAAAACTAGCTTTCGGTAAACCAAGACAAATATACCGTATAACCCTGTTAAAAACCCGCTGATTTTCATTTTCACACTTTATCGTGTAATATTCGAGTTCGAGAATGGAAAAATAGAAGAGAGGAGGAGAAATGATTGAAATGAAAGGTCCACCTTTGTCTGTTACTACGGTAGAAAGACTTGCGCGTTATGTTTGGTCTGTGGACAAACGTGCGCTCGTTACTCTGCAAGACGATGGCCGCGTGACCATCTCGGAGATTCAAAAACCGAAAGAGGTGTACGACGCTCTCCAGAGCCTTGTACATTCCAAGTACCGCCTTGGCGGACGGAAATGGAGTAAGTTCGATGTACAAGTGGTGGGTCAGACTAAGTAGGCAGGCTACCCGCAGTGAGGTTAACTTAACCTACGAAAAGATACTGCGCTGGGGAGCAAAAGCTGTCGACACGGGTTCCTTAACCGACATGGACTACGGTTTCATTTCGAATAGGAATCCGACCAGGTTGATGAACAAACTTAAAATCGACGAAGTTGTCACCAACTGGGGGTTTCTTTCTAAAACGAAACTTGCAAAACCAAGGAGAAACCCCACGCATATTCCTTCAGATAAGGCCAAAACGTTTGAAGAACTTAAAAAGCGCTTTGGCACAACCCTAGGCGGCAAACCCTAAAAAAGTTTTTGCCGCCTTTTCTTTTTTAAAACCAGGCTCTGTCGCAAGCAAAAAGGTTGGATTTTTAACCGGAATAATGGTAAATTTTGACTCGTAGGCATCGGGGTGTGGCGCAGTTGGCTAGCGCGTTCGCATGGGGTGCGAAAGGCCGCAGGTTCGAGTCCTGTCACACTCTGACATTTTTTGTGCCTTCGTTGGTTGCTAGCGTTATCTCTCCTGTGTCTACCCGCAAATCATTGATTATGTATAAAGGCAAGGTCACAACATCCTTTTTAGACTCAGCTTGTATGTCTATGTCAGCGTTCATACCCACCTTTAATGTTTCGGGAACAGCTTCCGGTACAACAGTCACTCTGTAGTATGCGATACCTTGTACTATCTGAGCGGCGGGGTTAATTTTTGTAACTTTCCCTATATATTTCTTGTCCGGAAACGCGTCAAACATAACTTCCACCTTGTCGTCGATGTTTACATACTCAATATCTACCTCCGAAACGTTGGCGTAAACACTTAAAATACCGATATTTTGTATTTCTATTGCAGGTCTGGTGAGGGAAGACAACTCTCCCTTTTCTACCATTACCTTGCTGACATTGCCATCGAAAGGTGCCGTTAACACGGTATCAGAAGTATTTATTAATGCTTTTTGGTACTGGGATTCAGCCTTACTTGCTTTTTCATCATATGTTCTTAGCTGAATTTGATATTCGTCGTTCCCACCAACCTCATCAACGTCATTTTGGTACTTCTCTACGAAAAGATCCTTTTCCAGCAACGCTACGTCACGAGTGTCCTTCGCGTACTTGATGTCTAAATTTGTAGAATAGCTCGATAGAGCAACAAGGGGATCCCCTTTTCTTACCCAATCCCCCTCGTCAACGTAAACTTCGGTTATCCTGTCAATGATCTTGAAATATAGAACCGTGTAATAATTCTCGCTGTCGGTTCCTTTTATTTTTGTCAAAAAGAACAAGCCGCCGACAACCATTAAACCTAGTACAACCAAAATACTTTTTTTATTTATTTTTCCTTTAATTTTTTCTTTCATATTAGTTCTCCTTTAATTTTATATTTATCACTTTTGATTAGTCCATCTTCCAACCAAATCACGTGGTCAGCGTATCTCTGATCATCCGGATCATGGCTAACCATTACAATGGTTTGACCAATACTTTTATTTAGGTTTTCCAAAAGACCGAGAACTGTTTTGGTCGATAGCGTATCCAAGTTTGCGCAGGGTTCGTCCGCGAACAATATTTGAGGAGAATTAATTAAAGCACGGGCAATAGCAACTCTCTGTTGTTCCCCTCCTGACAACTCATTTGAGTAGTGATTCAACCGGTGCCCCAAGTCAACCATTTCAAGCATTTCCTTCGCTTTCTCAGATTTTGGTGTACCCTCTGATTTTGTGTTGACCATCATGGGCAAATATACATTCTCTATTGCCGTAAGCTCGGGCAAAATAGCGTATTCCTGGAATATGTACCCAAGTGTCGTCAGCCTAAACTCGGTTTGCTGTCCGGTACTAAGCTCCTTTATATTTTTATCTGCTATGTAAATTTCTCCGGATGTCGGGGTATCCAAAAGCCCCATCTGGTGAAGTAACGTTGATTTACCGGAACCGCTTTTTCCCATAATTATCACAAACTCGCCTTTTTTTATCTCAAAAGAGACCCCCTTTAGAGCATGGGTTAGAACTTTTGTTCCGAACGTCCTTGTTACATTTTCTACTTTTAACATTGTTGACATAGTAATTACCCCCAAATCGCCTCCAATATTGTTTTGTCAGTTTGTTTTTTTGCAGGCATGTAACCTGAGATAAAACCGGCGAACAATAAGGCTGCTATACTTATTAAAATTTCGCTAGCCACAACTTCCAAACGAACATCTCCGACCGGAAATTCCAAAGGATGCCCGGCGAAGTACGGCACGAGCAATAATCTTAAAATAGAGAGCCCCAAAATAATGCCCGATGCTGCGTAGAATAAAGCTTGCACGGTGTAAGATCTGACAATTATTACCTTATCAATACCGATTGCCTGCAATATACCTATCTGTCTTTTTTTATTTAAAATATTTATATAGACAACAATATAGATTGTTATTCCCGCAACCAACAGCGCGATAGCGGAAAGTAACGTTCGTATCAGAGTAAAACTTTGGGTAAAACTTGCGGTCATGCCCATGTAGTCATTCCAAGGATAGATACTCTCTTTCAGACCCATATCTTTGAATTTCGTTATGTAGTGACTCTCGGGTTGACTTTCATCTACTTTGATTATTATCTCGTGCGCACCATTCGACACACCCAGTATAGATTCCATCTCTCTATTTGTGATAAATGCGTTTTTATCGGACTGAACAAACTTTGAATTAAAAATTCCCTTAACTGTATATTTTCTTTCGATACCATTCTCGTACAGAACAACCACCTCGTCTCCCGGAACAACGCCTCCTAGAGATTCTTTCTCAAAAGACCCTTCATAACCCCCGGATATATCCTTTCCTATAATAATTTTGTCCCTATCATTGTCGTCAAGGTAATCACCGGCGATCATAGCATCACTTATGTCAGTGACATTTTTTTCAACGCTCGGGTCTATGGAAAGCACGGAATAACGCCCCGTATTTACATTTTGTCCGTTTTTATATTTATCGAAAGTAAAAAATCCACCTGCTTTATAATGTCTGGAACTGGCGGTCACCCCGGGCACACTCTCCACAAGATCAGTAACTCTTTTTGAGTTGACAATAAGAGATTTCTTATCTTCAGGTTCAATGACTATGTTTCCGTAAAGATTATTAATTCCCTGCCTATTCATTGTGTTCACGAGCCCCAAAAGAATAGAAGACAAGAAAAGAAGATTAATAAAAGCCAGGGTCATCACTGCTACGGTGAGAAGCGTGGTCCCCATATTACCTTTTACAATTCCTTTGTATGCCAAAAAAAATGACGCTCTCAAGTTATTCATGAAAACTATCCTTATAAAATTTGATTAAATCATTAACGATACCGATTCTATCATTTATTATCCGTAACCAATTTTTAAGATAATCTTTGCCCTTGCGGGTAGGAAAATACGTTCTTCTTGCAGGACCGATGTCGCTCTCATCCCATTTTGATTTTAATAAACCCTGTTCTTCCATTCTTCTAAGTGTTGTGTACATAGATCCACTTTTGATTTTAGAAGTTCTAGTCGAAGCAGTTTTTAGGTTTTTCATTAAATCATAACCGTACAGAGGAGCGTCATAAATATTCTTCAAAATAAGAAGCTGTATCCACCCACGCTCGGGGTAACCGAACTTTTTATTTACAAGTTCAGATTTTGCCGGGCATTTTACTCCATCGGTATTTTTACACTTGTGTTGTATATTATTTTTATTTTGTTTAATCATACTAAGTAACAATGTTATCTAGTGAAACAAATTTCGTCAAGTACCTTTAAAAAGGGTTTCGGTGTGTTCCTGAAAATTACGGTAATTTGAGCGCTTTGACTTACTACTACCGAAAACGCGATTCCTAAAGTTACAGTTATTACAAACATGAAACGGAGATGGCAACTCCCTCCTTTTTCACGTATCCCTCAAATCCTTCTATATCATTCCTGTAGTATTTTTCCGCATTTTTCCGAACCAGACTATAAATATCGACGGTATTACCCGCCGTTACCAAATCTTTTTTATCAAAAAATACATAAGTAAATTCGTTTAACTGTGGACACACCTCCTCAAGATTTTTACTAAATTCAAACATATTTTCCGCGGTATTCTGCTTATACCAACGTGCACTTCGCACCGAACCGTAGATATATACTCTTTTAAACTCAGTAAATCCCTGAGTTTCTTTTTCAATGTAATTTCTTAACGCGTGGTAGCCTGTGGGTTCCTGTGCAACTCTCTGCGCAAACACCTGCGCATAAAATACTAAAATTACTCCGACCAGTATATAAACTGCTGTTTTGTTGTTTCCTAAAAAATCCCTGCGCAAAAACCACCTTGTCCCGATAACGACCAAAAACGGTAAAGAAATTTCGAGTGTGGAAATATATCTTTCTGCCTTGAGCGGGATTAACTGAAAAAATACGGTTTCAAATAAGAAAAACAACAACCAGTAGGTGACAAATTTCTTTCTTTTTATGCTAGCAAATGTTATGCCTAATACTGTTACTGTAACCTGTATAAAATGGTATTTTTCTTTAACATGGTATAGGTAATACCACCAAGGAGAAGTTTTATAAACTACGTCGTTGACGATGTGTTCTTTTCCCTCCTGGTTTCTAGCTAGTATGGTGTCTCTAAACGCCAGATAAAGCTGTTTTAAACCCCATAGCTTTGTAACAAAAAGGTAATGAACGTAAGTTAAAACGAAGGTGATTCCTGCAACCGAATACATCGCCAGCAAATCCGTAAATTTTCTTTTGGAAAAAAGAAAGAAAACGACAAGCGAAAAAGGAAACAGTATGATGGTGGGCATTTTGGTACCCAAACCCAAACCGATAAAAACTCCTGCAATCAGATAGTTTTTTAAAACCCCGTTTGCGAGGGCTCTTAAGAAAAACAGGTGAAAAGACAACCAGAATAAATGCATGGGAGCTTCCATCATCACCATCCTTGTGGCTGTGTATGTAAAAGGTAAAAACAGATACCAAGAAGCCCCGAATAAAGCCAAATAAAAATTTTCGTATTTGTCCCTAATAATACGGTAGATTAAATAGCAGGAAATAACGCCCATTAAAGCAAAAGGCAGTCTGAGATAAAAAACATTACTGAGATATACATCTTTTGGTCCGAAAAGTGATACGCCCCCCACAATGTATTTCGCCAGTAAGGGGTGCTGTAAGTTTTTTGTGAAGGTTGACGCGACATACTCATTCCCGGCATCTGTATAAAGTATCTCGTCGGTAAAAAAATAGGGAGCGTCGAGTTTATATACGAATGAAAAAACACAAAAAATAAAAAAAGCGGTGAGTATTAATTTTTCGTTTTCAAATATTTTTAATAAAAACTCACGAAAAGATATTGCCATGTGACTAGTATATCAATCGCTGTCATTCACACAGAAACTCCCGACATACGTCTTTTTCCCAACAAGACCGTACAGTAAAGTCGAATACTCCTCATTAAATAACAGGTTGTCCAGATTATTTTTAATCCTGGGAAGAGTTTTCTTCCTCACACCTATCGGTTTGGGATTTTCCAATGTTTTCGATGAAATGACCCTGCCAAGACTCTCTACTTTCTTCGAAAATTCAGAACTGCTATCCAGAGTGTAATCCTGGATAAAACACAAGGGATCAAAACTCCCGCGTCTCGACTCAAGTCCAGTAAAATCCCCCGATTCTCTCACTGCTATGTGATTTATATAGGTATCGTTGAAATCTATTTGCGTACTCATACCGGTCTTCTGTCTAAGTTCCTCCAGTTGTTTCCACATCAAAGTGTTACGCGCTGAAAAATCCCACTGCAATACAATCGAAATGACTGCAAGTAGTGTAATGGCTAAATATACACAAATCTTATTAAGTGCAAAAGAGATAAGCAAAAATAATTCCTGTCTCCGCAAACTATTTAACTGCAATCTATTTTTAAATTTGATAATTATGTAAAAAAGAACTTTAGTAAACCCTAAACCCCAAATTATGGCGAAAAATAACTTGGCAAAAATATTATCAAAGAGACTAAAGTTAGATCTAAAATCCGATTTTGCGTAAAGCTCCTCAATGTAGAGCATGTTTCCCATTGGAAAAAGATCTGTCCTAAAAAGGTAAAGGGCGGCTGAGGCAGTAATAATTACCGCTAAAGATTTTCTCCAGATACCTTTCAACTGACCCTTAATTCCTATAAACACAGGGGATAGGAATATAAGGAAATACTGAGGAGCATAAAGTAAAATTTGTAAACGCCCTGCTAAATTTTCCGGCTCCAAAAATCTCTTATTTGTCCCAAATCTTGGCCACAAAAACGCAACGGCAATAGATAGGATAATAAAAAGGGCGGGAATTAATAGCCTCATAGCTTGGGTTGCCCATTTCTCTTTTCTAAAAGAAACAATGCTCAATATGAGAAATGGTAGAAATATCAAAATACCGTTTTGGCGGGTTGCCGCAGCCAGCATACCGAAAAAACTTCCTAAAATTAAGTCCTTGTGTGTCTTAGAGGAAAAATACCGGACAAAAAAGTAGGTTGCGACGGACAGAAAAAAGAGAAGGTAATTATCCGTCATAAAAGTGAAAGAAGACGCAAAAAAAATGGGATTGAATAAAAGGGTTAAGGCTCCGGCAGCAGCATACGTTTTTCTGCTCCCGAGCAACAGTAAAGTTTTATAAACAACAAAGGCTGTTCCTATTGAAATTAGAAAAGTTAAAATCTGAAGGTTAATGTAATCCAAACCGAATATCTTTGACCAAAGCAACCCTAAAAATCCCTGAGCAACAAATGAGGGGTCGAGCTAGGTGTTTATTTTAAAAATTCCTGAGGCAAAAGCCTTTACCTGCCACAAGAAAACCCAATCGTCGTTTACAGGATAGTTTCCGAACATGAGTTTATTATACAAATTGGGAGGGTATTACTATACAGACTCTATTTCAGAAGTTTGGATTGCTGCATTTTTCTTCTTCAAGGCAAAGTAGGATACAGTAAGTAAAGCCAGCATATCAACCTGACACAACAAACACACGGGGCAGATTACTCCAATCTGAAAAATCTCGATGAAAGTTATTCGCAAACAAAATAAAGTTCCGAAAATAGCGACCCCGAGCATTAATTTTTTCCTGCCAAGAAAAGCTGCCACCAAGATTACTATATATCCTATCAGCCCATACAGGGATGTAGGTATTCCTAAGGTTCTCGACACTTCCCCGCTTATAACCGCATCGCAATTTATAGTGTCACTTATCGTACACAAGCTATACACAGGTTGGGTAATAAAACTCACATATAAATACAAAGCTAGCCCTATCCCGATCGCGGCTAGTATTTTTGCGGTAAATAAATATTTCGATGTAGTCATTATTAACGGGCGGGGGTTTTCACCCCCGCAAATGTAGATATCTTAGAGTTTTGCCAATGCGTCGGAAAATGCCCAGAAGGCATCATTCCCACCAAGCTTACCTGCACAAAGCGCAGCTTCGGATTTGGATCTGGCGGTCGGGTGTAATTGATCTAACGGGAATTGTCTGTAAATCCAGGCTACCTTACCGGCGTTATCGTCTAACAACTTCTGCAATGTGGGGTGAACTCTCTTGCAAAAGGGACAGTCATAATCCGAATACTCAAATAACAATACTCGGGATGATTTGTCACCCCTAACATAATCTGCGTCGCTCAGAGCTATCAGTTCCTCGATTTTTCCAAGTTTGATCGTTTGAGTACCAAGTGTAGTGTCTTTCCCGGCTAACACGTTATCAAGAAAAAGCTGCATCGTATTGGAATCAACTGCTCCTGGTATGATTGCGGAATTTCCGGTCTTGGTATCTAACATAATTATACCGGGAGTTCCTTGTACACCGGCAACCTGTCCGCCTTTCTCTTCTTCCTCAACTCTCGCTTTTGTATCACGGTTGTCGACACAGGTCTTGAAGGCCTTTGAGTCTAAACCCAAAGATGATGCTAATGCTACAGAATCAAAAGTAGCTGGTGCCTCCGCTCCCTGTGAAGGAGTTCCGGAATTCGCATCTACCTTTTCTAACCTTCCAACTTTAGAGGACAAACTACCGATGTAAAAAGCTGCTCCAACCAATGCCGCAACAAGTACTAACTGAATAATGTTCGAATTTTTAGAATTTTCCATAAAACACCTCCTGTCAAAACAAATTTGTATCCATCTATGTTACACAAGGGGCACTGTACATGCAACCTTCATCTAAAACCCGGAAATCGGCTAATATTAGTCGCCTTTTTTAGCGGTCTGCCGCACAATATAGGTTTTTCTGCCTGAAGATTCAAAGTATGTTCTCATTCCTAACTCGCCTATCATTCCCATCATCATCGACTGAATACCAACTATTATTAACAGAACGGACAAGATAAGCAAAGGCCTGTCTCCTATATTCTGCCCCATTAGTTTCAGCGTAAAGAGATAAAAAGCCCCCAACCCTCCCAAACCCGCAATTAGTGCTCCTGCAAAGCCGAAAAGTCGACCTGGCATAGCTTTAAAGGGTTTTGTAGAGAAATAAAGCATAAAGAATAAGGTAACGAGGTCTAACAAAACCTTAATTGTTCTTTTATGACCTTTGTAGTAAGACTCCCCAAACTCACGATCTTTGAATTCTACTTCGAATTCAATCATTTTAGCTCCGTATACTTTCACGTAGTCGGGAATGAAACGGTGCATCTCCCCATATAAACGGAGATTTTCTATCAGTACCCGCTTGAAACCTTTCATCCCCGAGCCTCTATCCTGCATAGTTACACCGGAAATTTTTGTAATTATTTTGTTGGCTAATCCGCTTTTTACTTGGCGCCCTGCTTTTTCATCTCCCCATCTTCCTACCCTGTGTGTATTTACAAAATCGTAACCTTCGTCAAGATATTTAATTACCTCAGAAATGTTTTCCAGAGGGGTTTCCATATCTGCCGATACTGTAACAACATAATCCCCCGTAGAAGTGTCGAAACCGGCCATATAAGCAGCGCTTTGTCCGAAATTTGCCATAAGATTGACGCCTATAACATTGTGAAACTTCTCAGAATATTCTTTAATCACGCCCCATGTTCCATCTTTACTACCGTCGTTGACGGCAATTATTTCAAATGTCTCACCCGACTGTCTTTCCAATTCCAGCAAACCCTCAATTGTCCTATTTATATTTTTTTCTTCGTTATAACAGGGAATAACAATTGAAACGGTTCTTCCCGTTGAAATTGCTCCTTCTATTGATACAGTTCTATTTTTTTCCATATTTTCTCCTTAAACCATTTTACTTCTTTTTCCAAACCCTGCTTCGGTGTTGTGAGAGGATGGTAACCTAGAACCCTTATAGCTTTGCTTATATCGGCGTAGGTTTCTTTTTGATCTCCGGGACGTTTTGGTTTATTCTCAAAAATAGCCTTTTTACCCAAAAGTTTTTCTACAATTTTAATCGCGTCACCGGTAGTCATTGACTGGTCAATTCCCAAATTAAATATTTCACCGTTGCACGCGTCAAATTTATCCATAATAAGCACGAGACCGTCTACGATATCACCCACATAAGTGTAACTTCGGGCGTGTTTCTGTGATCCCCTGTGCAAAGGAAAAGGCTCTTCTTTAAGAATTGAATATATAAGTTTCGGAAACAACTTTTCAGGACGCTCCCGTTCGCCATAAACAGAGAACAATCTAGCTGAAGCAACGGGTAAATTCTTATCCCTATGATAAGAAAGAGCGAGCTGTTCGGCAGCAAGTTTGGTAACACCGTAATAAGAAGTCGGCTTGGGCGAAGTTGTTTCGTCTTCTGTCGCGTGCATTCCGTAGACAGAAGAGGTAGATATGTTTATAAACATCTTAATATCTATCTTTCGCACCGCCTCCAATAGGTTATGTGTCGCGACAAGATTATTTCTTAAATAAGTATCGAATGGGGTTGCTGCAGAAATTCCGGGCTGTGCCGCAAGATGAAATACTGCTTCCACACCTTCCAAAATATCGGTCAAATCATCAGCAGCCAAATCTCTCATTTCAACAGTTACTCCTTGCTCCTCAAGGTCTTTGGCGTTTAGTTTCTTGAGTTCGGGAGAATAGTAAGTGTTGAAATTATCAATTCCCACAACATCGTGACCAAGAGATTTCAATCGTTCTGACAGGTGCGATCCTATAAAGCCTGCGGCTCCTGTTACTAATATTTTCATATTCGTCATTATACCTTATTTTCGGCCTTCTTTTTGGTTTTTGGAAGCGTTATGTTCGGTTCTGAACCGTATTTTGGTAACGGTAATTTAGCTGCAGGCACACCTTTGTAGACCCAGTTTAAAACATTAACAACTGCGTGCCCCATTTTTAAACCTGTGTAAGATCCCGGTCCCGGGTAAGCTTCGTAAACTTCTATCCGGTCTGTCCTGAGATTATTTCTACGTAACGTCTCGGCAAGGACATCAACAGGATCCGCTTCTAAAGTTAAGCTGTCTATCTTGATCCAAAAGATAAAATACTTTTTTAAAAGAGACACCGTAGTTTGTTTTCTTAACCTCGAATCAATGTAAATTTTGAACATGTATTTTCCTTTCATTTTCGGACAGGATTTCAAAAAAAATTCTGATTGTTTTTTCCGGCAAGTATTTTTCAGCAACCTCCGGCCATTCAATAAAAGTTACGGAATCGGATTGATTAAGATAGTCCTCCATTCCCAGTTCTTTTACATCGCCGGAATCATGCATTCTATAAAGATCTAGATGGTGCACATATTTTATATCAGAACTTGAACCGCCCCCGCTATAAATTCTTGAAACAACAAAGGTCGGGCTCTGAACTCTGTCGGAAAATCCTAACGCTTTTGTAACCATAGAAACAAAAGTTGTTTTACCCGCGCCTAAGTCTCCGTACAAAGCCACAGTATTACCGGGCTTTAGTTTTAAAGCTATTTCTTGCGCGAATTTTTGCGTTTGTTCCGTATTAGCGGCCACAATTTCCATGAGAAAGCGCCTCCGATCAACGCTCCTAAACTATCTACCTGAAGATCAAAAAAACTTGCGTTCCTGAAGGGTGTGAAAATCTGGTGCATTTCGTCGAATATTCCGAATATCGTAGTTAAAACAACCGACAATGCTACCTTACCTGTTGCGTAGTAGTAAGAGATACACAGGGCAACAAAAAGGAAAAAGTGAGCGTTTATGTGATAACTTTCTTTTCCCAAACCTACAGCATCTATATAAGGACCTTTGATGGAGGAAAACACTGATATTATAAGCATCAGCGCCACCGCAGGAACCCACTTTTGATATTTTTGAAGTCCTTTTTGCACCTCAGTATTCTATCATTTTTGGCGTCCTGAAACCCATAAACCCTCCCAAGGTGAAACAAGCGAGGCAGAATACTGCTGCCCTTGTATTGTTATCTTT
>Ga0075575_125_pt1 | contig 15892 bp, 17 predicted proteins | sample RifGroA2_FD_68340 | JGI IMG/M metagenome (GOLD analysis project Ga0075575, IMG submission 68340) | candidate division WWE3 bacterium GW2011_GWA2_42_9
TGAAGTTGTGACAGCTGACCGGTCGCAAAAAAACTGTGAACCGCTGCGGCTATAGCTCTGGGTGATATAAGAACACCAGGTTCGGGAAGAGTTTCCCGGGGTGACAAAGACATTCTCTCTTTGATATTCTTTTCCATTCTCAAAAAACCGATTCTCATCTGCCACTGTAATAGCTCTCCCACGCTCTTTACACGTCTGTTTCCTAAAAAGTCGACGTCGTCGGGAACTCCTACTCCGTTATTTAGTTCTATTATTCTTGAAACTATTTTTAATAAATCCTCTAAGGTAAGCAATCTGTGGTCAGGATCATTTGGTATGTTTAAACCCAAGGATTTGTTTAATTTAAATCTTCCTACGTGGCCCATACTAAACCTTCTTTTATTAAAGAACATGGCTGCCACAAGAGCTTTAGCGTTTTCCAACACCAGGGGCTCTCCGGGTCTCATTTTTCTGTATATTTCGATGCAAGACTCCTCAAAACTGGATGCAGGATCCTTTGCCAAAGTCTCGTTTATGTAGTTTATCTCGGGATTAGATTCGACCCCTTCGAAAGCTTTTCTTATGTCTTCATCTTCCTCAAGTCCGAAAACCCTCAATAAGGTAGTTACGGATATCTTTCTCTTTCTGTCTATCCTTACACTTAAAACACCGTTCCTTGAAGTTTCGAATTCCAACCAGACACCGCTCTTTGGCAGTATTTTTGCCCCGGCAAGAAACTGTCCCGTAACGGGAGACGGTTCTCCCGTAAAGAGAACTCCTTCTGCACGAATTAATTGGTTAACGATAGTTCTTTCAACGCCGCTAATAACAAAAGTGCCTCTTTCGGTCATTAAAGGCAAATCGCCCATATATATATTGGATACTTTCTTCTTTTTTGTAAGTGGGTCTTCAATTGTGGCCTTGACGTACCAAGGCGCGTCGTAAGTTCTGCCGGTTCTCTTGGCTTCGGGTATGGATATATTTGCCTTCTCAATAGAAGGATCGGAAAGGGTAACTACCCATCCTCTGCCTGAGCTGTCCTCAACTGTACCCAACTCCTCAAGAATCTCTTTTAGACCCTCGGTCATGAGCCAGTTGTATGAATTTAATTGTATGTCTGCTAAGTTCGGAAGATTTAAAGCTATTTTTCTTTTAGAAAAGGTTTCTCTCATTAAGTTTTCCTCTAAATTTGGCCGTAAAAAAAATTTTACTACAAAAATGCGCTTTTATTAAGTTTTTCCGTAATTTCAATATGAAAAGTGGACCTTCTCAATATGAAAATGAAGCTTTTTCCAATAGAAAATCGACCCCAAAGGTCTTATTTCACAAAAATATTGGAAATGCTTTAGAACAGTGCGAAAACTACCACATCCCGAAAAGGTTGTCAACATCTAATTTACGAACCCTGCCTTCCCTATCGGCCAAAACCGGAAAACCACCCTTCCGACGATATCCGAAGCTTCAACCATGCCGAAAACCCGAGAATCCAGAGAATTGCGCCTATTATCCCCCATTACTACGTAGTGACCCGCTTCGACTTCCACAGACCTACCCTCCAGCAAAAACTGACTTCCACCTACAGTACAACCGTTAGAACCCAGGTATTCCTCGTCCAGAGTAAACTGCTTACCATCACGGTAAATGTAAATTTTACACTCAAACACCTTAATGATGTCACCGGGTAACCCGATGACCCTTTTTATAAAATGCTTAGAATCTTCGGTAGGGGGTACGAGCACAACCACCTCTCCTCTTTCATAATCTCTAAAATTTTTGGATATTTTATCTACCAGTATCCTTTCGCCTGTTTCGAAATTCGGTTCCATACTCGCCCCCCAAACTACCTCAACAGAACCTATCGTTATGTATAATATAAGAACTACGACAAGCGAAGTTAAAAATGATTCTGTTATTTCATAAAAATGTCTCTTTATATTCATGCAGGTTTTATGGTATTTATATAATATATAAATATGCAAAACAATGCTCAGAAAGAAATTACATCACTTAAGGATTTTTTTCAAATCGCAAAAGAAAACTGGGTTACATTCTTTTTACTTCTCTTACTAGTCTTAATAGCTTACGGAAATATGGCCAGAGGTGGGTTCCTGAATATGGACGACGAAAAAGGTATTTTGTACAACCCGGATATCGGGAATGTAGGGAAAAACTTTAGTTCCGGAATGCTTTACAGCATGGAGTGGTCTTTGGTACATTCCGTTTTCGGATTAAAACCGGGGGCATTTCATATGTTTTCGGTGTTTACCCACTACATTAATGTGGTGATTCTGTTTCTCTTTGCCTATGCGGTCTTTGACAAACAAAAAGCTTTCATAGCCAGCCTTCTATTCGCAGTACACCCTGTGGCAAGCGAAGCCGTGGGGTGGCTATCGGCAATCCACTATCTGCATGTTGTTTTCTTTACCCTGATTACGATGATTTTTCACTATCTTTTCTGGAAATCAAGACAAAAAAAATACTACGTCGCAGAAATTGGCATCTTCATCCTAGCTTTGGTAGTACTTAGAAACGCGTGGGTACTCACGTTACCTTTCTCTATGCTTGTTTTTGACCAGCTTATACTAAGAAAAAAGATTAATCTTAAATCGGCTCTTTGGATACTTCCCTATTTCATTTTGGCGGGCCTTCACGCCTACATAAATTTATTCGGAGGTTTTACCGCCAGGGTTACAGATCTAAAACAAGACTACTATTACAACCCGTACACAGCTACCCCCTTGTTAAATAGGACACCCTACATAGTCTTCACTGTAGCAAAGCTATTGATATCACCCCTGCCGTTAACGGTCTACCACGAAGGAATATACATAAGTATTGTTTCTTATATGGCAATGATTGCGATCACACTCGCCGTAATAATAGGAATATTCAAACTATATAAGAAGGCTCCCCCAGTAGCAGGACTCGTCCTGATTATCCTCATCTCAACTCTGCCTTCATTCAGTCCGGTAGCAATTGCCTGGTTTATTGCTGAGAGATATTTGTACCTTTCGACAATGGCATTCTGTTTAATACTGGCTTTTTTCATCCCCTACTTAGAAAAATATACGGGAATAAAGAAATTCACCTTTTATACTGTTGCACTGTTGTTAGCTTTCTACACAATAAGAACGGCAATCAGAACCCAGGATTTATTAAGCACGAGTAACCTATGGCACGCAACTCAAAAAGTATCACCTTTCAGTTTTAGAGTTTACAACAATCTCGGAGATGTTTACGCGAAAGAGGGAAGATTTGATCTTGCCATAGCAAACTTCCAAAAATCAATTCAGCTGGACCCCACTTTCGCGGACGCCGTTCACAACCTAGGCTATGTATATTTACAAATGAAAGATTACGATAACGCCTGGAAGTATCTTGAACAATCTTACAAAATGAATCCCAGAATGTTTGGGGCAACTTACAAAATGGGAGTGATAGCTTATTATAAAGGTGATTATGACACAGCCAGAGCGATGTGGAATAAAACTCTCGAACTCAACCCCGGAGATGCAAATGCTATTTACGCGCTGGATATGCTGGAGAAAGCTGTTTCCGAAGTAGCGCAATAAAGAATCCGTCGAAATACTTATCCGGTAAAATCCTCGAAGCGCGTGAAATCCGCTCATCTAATTTATCTCCTTTGTGCAAAGTAAGACCCTGCACAAGCGTAAATTTTTTTATTCCGGTTTTTATCTCTACCATATCCAAGTCCGAAAATTTTTTAAGTGCCCAATTCACAACTGCTTCGTTTTCTTCGAAAGAATAGGTACACGTAGAATAAACCATAAGTCCGCCCGGCTTGAGCATGTTGTATCCGGAAGCAAGAATTTTCTTTTGTAGCATCGATATTTTTTTAGGAAGCTTAGGATTCCAAAATTTAAAAGAACCTTCATCCGAAAACCTAACATTACCTTCATTTGAACACGGAACATCGACTAAAACTTTATCGAACGTTCCACAAATCTGTGGGTATCTGGTACTCAAACCGACTGCGTTGGATTTGATAGTTATCACGTGGGAGTATCCCTGTGAAAGTAAATTCTTTTTCATTGAATAGAAACGGGTAGAATTATTTTCAACAGCGTATATATTTTCCGGCTCATCTGTAAGTGACGCTATATAAGAAGTTTTACTCCCGGGACTCGCGCACAAATCCAGTATCTTTTCTCCGGGTTTAGGATCCAGTACGTTCACACCCAGCATACTGCTCAGTCCCTGAACATAAACAACTCCGTTTTTAAAAAGGTTGGTTTGTGAAATTTTTAATCCGTGAAGTGAAGATAAATTTACGAAAGAACCCGCTAACGGGCCTTCGGTAATTTCAAACTCGGTCTCCCGCAACTTCTCCAACACTTTATCAACACCCGACTTCTTTGAATTTATCCTGAAAGTTTCGTACCTCGGACCGGAAATTGCATTCAAAACGTATTCTGCTTTATCGCCGAAAATCTCATTTAACTTATTAACGAACAACTCACGTTTCGTTAAGTTATTTTCCATGACAGTGCTTTAATTTACTAACGCAAGTTTTGCCCATGACAAAACTTATACTTCTTCCCGCTCCCGCATGGGCACGGATCATTTCTTCCGACTTTAACTTTACCTGACAATACCTGCTCTACTTTCAGAGTCCTCCCCATCTGATCTACCACCCTCGGACTGGAATTTCCCGATGCTTCTTCAGCCACACCGGTTTCCAGCTCGCCGTGCTGATAGCTTAATCCGGACAAAAGATTATTTTCCGCCGAAGACGCCCTTACTACGGTGCCTTTACTTGCCTTACTCAACTGATCCATATCAACAAGGTGATCCATCCAAAAATTGTCTATAACCGGCAAACTCCAGTCGGATAAAATATCGAGCCAGGTATCTTCTCCAAATTCTTTTTCTTTTTCGGTCCAAAGTTCTTCTGTCAGAACGGACGAGGATGCAAGTTTCTGCATTAACCAATCTTTATGTTCGGTAGTACCTGATTCAAGTTCTAATATTCTTCTTCTCAAAGAATAAATAACTTCACGGTGTACATTTATAACGTCGTCCATTTCAACAACTTGTTTTCTGCGGTCGAAGTTAAATCCCTCTACTCTTTTTTGAGCATTCTCTATAGACCTGGTGACCAGTCCTGCTTCCAATGGAACTGTTTCGTCGATACCAAACCTGTCCATCATTCTGCTGACCTGCTCGCCGCCGAAAATTCTCATGAGGTCATCCTGAAGTGACACAAAGAATCTGGTTTCTCCCGGATCTCCCTGCCTACCCGAACGTCCTCTTAACTGATTATCGATTCTTCTCGAGTCGTGTCTTTCAGTTCCTATAACATACAAACCGCCTGCTTCTACAACTTCCCTTTGTTCATCCCCGACTGCAGGATCTCCTCCCAAAATAATATCGACTCCTCTTCCCGCCATGTTAGTTGAAATAGTCACCCCGCCTCTTCTTCCTGCCTGGGCAATTATCAATGCCTCCCGTTCGTGGTTCTTAGCATTTAATATTTCGTGCGGAACTTTTCGTCTCGACAAAAGTTCGTGAAGTTGTTCGCTTTTTTCAACAGAAGTTGTTCCCACCAAAACCGGCTGTCCTTTAGCATGTCTTTCTACTATATCATCAGCTACGGCTTTGAATTTTGCGCTCTCCGTTTTATAAACAACATCGTTCTGATCTTTTCTTGTATTTGGTTTGTTGGTAGGAATTACTACAACATCGAGTTTGTAAATTTTGTAAAATTCTTCGGCCTCGGTAGCAGCGGTACCTGTCATACCGGCGAGTTTCTTATACATTCTAAAATAGTTTTGATAAGAAATTTCCGCTAAGGTTTTTGATTCCTGCTGTATTTCCACTCCTTCTTTTGCTTCAATGGCCTGGTGAAGCCCGTGAGAAAACCTGTTGCTGGGTAATAATCTTCCGGTGAATTGATCGACAATAACAACCTTCCCGTCCTTAACAACATAATCCCGGTCTTTTTCATAAAGAGCGTGAGCGGTCAGAGCTTCCTCCATTAAATGGACCATTTCGAAATCCTGCTCATACAAATTGTTTACTCCCAGCAATCTTTCAACACGTCTAATACCGAGATCGGTTAATGTTACGTTTTTATATTTTTCTTCAACTTCGTAATCAGAATTTTTCGCCAAAGTTTTAACAATACGGTCGGCGTCGAAATATCTTGAAGATGGTTTGGCATCAGCCGCTGAAATTATTAAAGGCGTCCTTGCTACGTCTATTAATATGGAGTCGACCTCGTCAACAATGGCAAAGTTGTGAACACCGAACTCTCCGTTAGGATTTGTCTGCACCATGGAACCCAGCGAACGAACCATGTTGTCCCTAAGGTAATCGAAGCCGAACTCGTGATTTGTTCCGTAAACAATTCCGCATTTGTAAGCGTCCTGTCTGGAAACTTCCCGTAAATGCACTGCATAGATGTCGTCGAATTCAGTTCCTTCAAAACTTTTGTCGTAAACAAAAGCCCTCTCCTGCATGATTACCCCGACACCAATTCCGAGATAGTCATAAATGTCGCCCATCCAACCTGCGCCGTGCCTGGAGAGATAATCGTTGGGGGTAACCAAATGAGCTCCCCGCCCCGTCAAAGAATTTAAAAACAATGGTAAGGTCGCCGTAAGAGTTTTTCCTTCTCCTGTCTTTTGTTCGGAAATCTTGCCTTCGTGTAAAACCACACCCGCCATCAACTGAACGTCGAAATGGCGTTTTTCCAAAGTCCTGACCGATGCCTCGCGTACAAATGCAAAAGCTTCGGGAAGGATTTTTTCCATAACTTTTTTCTGAGCCTCGGCGTCTAAACCCGACAACTCTTTCTTCCATTCCTCTATTTTCAAAAGCATTTCTTCCCGGCTCATGTTTTTAACAGATGGTTCGAAGGAGTTTATTGCAGCTACAAAGGGTTCTATCTTTTTCAGCTGTTTTTCGTTTGAATCAACAAATAACTTAAACATATCGAAAATGATTATATCACCGCTAGGTTAAGCAGGTACTAATAGAGATATAAAAATATAAGTAATAACGAGAGCGCCAAACGGTAAACTACGAAAACTTTGAGCCCGTGGGAGTTCAAATATTTCATAAGACCTGAAACTGCAAGATACCCGGAAACAGCGCTTGAAAGAAATCCGGATATTAAAATTCCCATACCTGCGCCTGAGTAATCTCCTAAAGCATCGGGGAGTTGAAAGATACCCGCGGCGGCAATTATCGGTATAGACAGTAGAAATGAAACCTTTGCTGCCTGTAATCTGTTCAACCCCGACAAGAGACCTCCCGATATAGTTGCCCCCGATCTTGAAAATCCGGGAAATAAGGCGAGACATTGAAATAAACCTGAAGTTAAGATTTTCTTAAAACTCAGCGCAGGTGCGGGTAATGCTTTATCTACAAGCTTCGTTTTTTTCTCGGCTACGAGCATAAGAATTGAACCCAGTATTAAAAAAATGGCCACGCTTAACATACTTCTAAAAGTCGCTTCGAGAAAGTCACCGAGGAAATATCCTCCTAACCCTGCGGGTATGGTCGCGATAAGTAGCCACATGACCAACTTACTTTCAGGAGAAAATTGTGAAAAAAATCGGCCGTATTTCTTAAAATCCAAGAGCAGCGAGTTAAACATCCCACGGAGGTCTTTGTAAAAATAAACAAGAAGAGCTGTTAACGTACCTAAATGGAGCGTGGTATCAAAAGCCAAACCACCTTGTTCCCACCCCAGTAACTCGGGAAATATAATAAGATGCCCGGAAGATGACACGGGAATAAACTCGGTTAAACCCTGAACTATACCCAAAACAACTGATTGAAAAAAAGTCATTTATAAAGGTCAGACTTTTCCGTAGATTAATACGTTGTCTGAATTTGTGTAACCTGCAACTACTAAACAAGTAACGTTTTGCAAAAAATCACCAAGATATTCGATGAAGATATTTACATCGTCCTGATGGTGGTCAAGGTATATCCTGTTAAAAATTAAAAGACCGCCGGGTCTGACCATTTTCTTTACCGAAGTAATAAAATTCCCGGATTTTCCAAGATCCGGATACTTCTCGCCCTGAAAGATGTCGACAATACACACATTAAAAAACTCCGGCTTAAGGTCAAATTCCTCCGGTTCAATAACAACCCTCAGTGCGTCATCTATTATTACTCTATGGTTCGGGATTGAATCCAGATCGAAATAGTTTTTCGCGATATCCACCATAACAGGATCGATTTCGACGCTAACCATATTAGGAGCGTTGAATTTTTCGGAAATTAAGTGGGCCATTGTACCGCCGCCCAAGCCCAAAAGGAGTATATTTTTAAAATCCGGGGCGTTTTCTTCAAGGACTTCAATGACCTTTCCCCAAACAAGACGGTTAGCTGAGGGAGATGTATGTGATATCGATTGATCTATCTTGTCGACTTTGATTTTACGGGTCTTACCGACTTCCCAAACCTGCACCTTCCCGTTAAATTTCGACTCTGTTTCGTATATGATCTTCGGCAACTGAATCCCGTCAAAAATGTTCATATTGACCCATACTATCAAATAATTTTCTGTTTGGGCAGAATTTTGTCGAAATTTACATATTTTCTTAGAACTTCGGGAACAGTTATGCTGCCGTCCACGTTCTGGTAGTTTTCGATAACGGCAGCTAAAAGCCTTGGTGTGGCTGCAACGGTGTTGTTTAGGGTGTATACGTATTTCAGTTCGCCTGCTGAATCTCTATACTTTATGTTTAATCTCCTGGACTGGAAATCTCTAAAATAAGAGTCTGAGTGAGTCTCCCGGTAATTACTCTGGGATGGAAACCAAGTCTCCAAATCGTACTTTTTCACCTGCCCGGCACCCATGTCTCCGGTGCACATTAAAAGTACCCTATAGGGAAGGTTTAGTCCTTTTAGGACATTTTCGGCGTGATTTAACATTTTGTCATGCCATTCTCTGGTTAACTCTTCGTTAGCAGTTGTCAACACTACCTGCTCAACTTTGTTAAATTGGTGAAGTCTGAAAATTCCTTTCGTGTCTTTGCCATAAGCACCGACTTCTTTTCTAAAGCACGGACTCAACCCAAACAGCTTCACGGGAAGATCGGATTCGTTCAGGACTTCGCCGGCATAGTAAGAGGTGAGAGATACTTCAGCTGTTCCGATTAAAGCTTTGTCATCTTCCAACCTGTAGTGGTCATCTTCTCCCCACGGGAAATAGCCTGTTCCGGTGAAAAATTCCGGTTTTACTATCCACGGAACACTGAGCATTGTGTAACCCTCTCCGAGCATGAGGTCACATGCGTATCTCAGGATGGCCTGCTCAAGCTGGGCGCCCTCATTTTTTAGAAAGTATCCTCTGAATCCGCCGATTTTTGTTCCTCTCTCAAGATCCATAATGTCCAGGGACAGCCCAAGGTCTACGTGATCCTTAGGTTTAAACGAAGGCTCTTTAATACTTCCTTCTTCCCTAACGACCTTGTTTCCGCTCTCGTCCTGCCCCACGGGTACGTCATCGGCAGGAACGCTGGGTACCCAAAGCATCATTTGATCAAAAATCGACTTAATTTCGGTTAAGTCCTTTTCGAATTTAATAAGCTCCTCCTTAACCGCCGTAGCCTCTGTAATAAGCTTGGGCCTGTCTTCAGCAGCAACTTTTGAAATACCCTCGGAAAGCTTGTTTCTAAGGGCTCTGTGCAATTCCACCTTCTTCAGAAGGCTCAAATACAGGTCGTGGGTTTCTATTAACTTGTCTATAGAGATGGTTTTACTGAGCTGCTTGTCCTCAACGGCCTTTTTGACTAAATCTTTGTTGTTTTTAATAAAATTTATGTCCAGCATAGGAAATCCCTTTTTGATTGATTTTTACATATACAATGGTAATATAGATTTCGTCGCTGGAAAAGTCAATGAAACCTCAATATCTCAATATTGGGACCGACAAAAACACCCCGGGAAATCCCGGAGAGAGTTTGTTGACCTATGGTAACGCTTCTGTTACAATCAAGCGCGTTCGTTGAGTCAGAAAGCTAAATGAGCACAAAAGAAGTAATAACAAAAGATGGAAAAATAACAGAAACCCACATGGGAGGGATGTTTAAGATAGAACTTGAAGATGAAACCAAGGCTTTGGCTGTCGTTTCGGGTAAAATGAGGAAGGCCCACATTAGGGTTTTACCGGGAGATAAAGTTAGAATCGAGTTCTCCCCACACGATCTGACAAGAGGCAGAATCATTTATAGGCTGAAATAACTCAATAAAGAAAGAATTTTTGAAACATGAAAGTAAGATCATCTGTAAAGCCAATCTGTAAAGATTGCAAAATTATTATAAGAAGCGGGGTAGTTAGGGTTATTTGTAAAAGAAACCCTAAACATAAGCAGAGACAAGGTTAATTATGCCAAGAATTAAAGGTGTAGACATACCGGGAGAAAAAAGAATAGAAGCATCCTTGAGATATATCTACGGTATCGGACCGACAATATCTAAGAAAGTACTCGAAAAATCAGGCATTAACCCCGACACCAGAGCCAAAAACCTTACCGACGAAGACGTAGCAAAGATAAACGCAGCTATAGCCGCCATGGAACTTCATGTCGAGGGAGAACTAAAAAGGCTGGTTAATCAAAACATCAGACGTCTGCAGGAAGTAAAATCCTACAGGGGACTTAGACATCTGGCAGGACTTCCCGTAAGGGGACAACGCACAAGAACTAATTCCCGAACGAGAAAAGGTAAGAGAAAGACCGTAGGCGGACAGAAAAAGAAATTAGCGAAGAAATAGGATGCATTTCGGGGATTACCCCAAAAAGTAGGATGCATTTCGGGGATTACCCCAAAAAGTAATATGGCTCAAACAACAAAGAAAACAAAAAAGAAAGAAAAAATAATAACTCCGAGCGGGAGAGTCTATATCACCGCGGGTATGAATAACACCATTATTACGGTAACCGATTCTGAAGGTAACACACTATTTACAGCCAGCTCAGGAAGCGCGGGGTTTAAAGGATCAAGAAAATCAACTCCTTACGCTTCAACAAAAGCAGCTGAAATTGCAGGTTCCGCAGCTTCAAAAGCAGGCGTCAGAGACGTCTCAGTCTATTTAAAAGGAGCAGGACTGGGCAGAATTTCTTCCATCAAGGCTCTGAAAACAGCAGGTCTTAATGTCGTGTCAATTTCCGATCTTACCCCCATCCCTCATAACGGATGCAGACCGGAGAAAAAGAGAAGGGTCTAATAATATGGCAAGGTATACCGAAGCAAAATGCAGATTATGCAGAAGAGAAGGCGTAAAACTGTACTTAAAAGGTTCAAGGTGCGAATCAGATAAGTGTGCTATATCAAAAAAAGCGCAAGCTCCCGGACAACACGGAACAAGAAGAAAGTCAGTTTCAGAATACGGAAAACAGTTAAGAGAAAAACAAAAAGCAAAAAGAATCTACGGAATTTTAGAAAAACAATTCAAGAACTACGTTAACAAAGCCTTGAACTCAAAAGGTGTCTCAGGTGATATCTTAATGCAGCTGTTGGAATCAAGACTGGATAATATGGTCTACAGAAGCGGCTTTGCAGCTTCCAGAGCACAGGCCAGACAATTTATAAGAAGAGGTTTATTTAACGTCAACGGTAAGGAAGTAAACATTCCTTCAATGGCACTTAAAATCGACGACGTGGTAAAACCGGTAAGCTTTGAAAAAATACAATTAAGAGAGGGCATTGTACTTCCTGAATGGCTTGAGGCGAATATTAAAGAAAGGTATGTAAAATATTCGAGACTTCCTATGCCGGAAGACACTCAGGAAAAAGTAGATGTGCAGGCAATTATAGAACCCTACAGGGTTCGGACACACGCTCGGGAATGCCTTAAGACGCGTGCTGTTAACAGAAATTGAAGGCGCCGCAGTAACACAAGTAAAGATTTCGGGTGCTTCGCACCAATTTACTACCATCCCCGGTGTAAAAGAGGACGTAGTTCAGCTTACTTTGAACATAAAAAAGCTGAGATTCAAGATACACACGGACAATCCTGTTGTAGCTACTATCAGAAAAAAGGGTGCAGGAGTAATAACAGCTAAGGATTTAGAGTTACCCTCAGATCTGGAAGTAATGAATAAAGACCTTCACATCGCTACTCTCGCCGATTCAAAAAGCGAGCTTAATGTCGAACTTATTGTTGAACCGGGCGTCGGATACTCACCCATGGAGGAAAGACAGACCTCAAAGGTCGGAGTAATTGTGCTGGATGCACTTTTCTCTCCCGTATTAAACGTAACTTACGAAGTTGAACCTACCAGGTTCGGCGACAAAACAGATTTGGATAAACTTCTGATAACTGTTGAAACAGACGGAAGCGTACTTCCAAAACAAGCACTTGTTAAAGCTTCCGCTATTCTTAAAGGCTACTATGAATCCTTTGAGAAGTGGGAACTTGAAACAGATAAGAGTGTTGAACCCGAGGAAGAAGATGCAGCAGTAGTCGATATAGAAGATGTTGCCGTAGACGAACTTCCTCTTCAGACAAGAACTATCAATGCCCTTAAGAAACACGGCATCGATACTCTTAAACAACTCGCAAAGAAATCAGATGACGAAATCGCCGACATTAAAAATCTCGGAGAAAAGTCACTTGAAGAAATAAAAAAACTTCTAAAGAAGGAAGGTCTTAGATAATCAGGAGATTATAAGATATGAGACACAGAGTAGAAAAGAAAAAAATGGGAAGACCCGAAGGACACAGAGGATCACTCGAGAAGAATCTTGCTGTCAGTCTCATAATGCACGAGAAGATTGAAACAACCTTGGAAAAAGCCAAGTTCGTGAAGCCTTTCGTAGAAAGACTTATTACGAAGGCAAAAAAAGGCTTTGCTTCGTCCGACAAAATAGTGGTATTCAACACTGTAAAAGACCTGAGAAAGAATCTTACAAACGAAGAAGCAATCAAAAAACTGATGGATAACATCGCAGGACGCTTTGAGAATAGACCCGGCGGTTACACAAGGATAATAAAGACAGGAAACAGAGACGGAGACAACGCTAATACTGCCAGGATTGAACTATTACCTGCGGAAAGAAAAGAAGAAGCTCCTAAAGAATCAAAGAAAGCCGAAAAGAAGGTTGAAGCAAAAAAGACAGAAAAGAAGGTAAAGAAAAATGATAAATAAAACAACAGCAGCTAAAAAAGAACAGAACAGAAAGTGGTATTTTTACGATGCCTCAAATAAGGTATTGGGAATGCTTGCTGCAGATATTGCGAAAATTCTTATCGGTAAAAATAATCCTGAATACTCCCCTAATCAGAATACAGGCGGAGTGGTTGTAGTTACCAATGCAGAAAAGATTGCACTAACAGGTAACAAGATGAAAAAGAAAGTCTACATTCACCACACCGGTTTCCCAAAAGGACTCAGGGAAGTGAAGATTGAAAAGATAATAAAGCTCAGGAAACAGCGAAGTAAATATGGTAAAAGAAAAAGTACAAGAAAGAGCAAAAATAGAACCTAATTTCTTCTCAGGCACCGGAAGAAGAAAAACAGCAGTAGCAAGAGTATTTATGTGGGACGACAAAGGCGAAATTACGGTCAACGGAATGGATATTAATGAGTACTTCCCGTCAGAAAAAGAACAGATAGCCTGGACAAGACCTTTCCATATTCTCGGAATTTCACACCCAAAAGCAAAATTCAAAGCAAGCATTAAAGTAGCAGGCTCGGGTAAATCAGCTCAGCTGGGAGCCGTAGCACATGGTATTTCCGTAGCTCTTTCACGCATGAACGAAGAATACTCCGTAATGCTGCATAAACAGGGACTTATGACCAGGGATTCAAGAATGGTCGAAAGAAAGAAACCCAACTTACACAAAGCCAGAAAAGCTTCGCAGTATTCAAAGCGTTAATTTTCAGCTAAAACTTTTTCAAGGTTTTCGACAAAATTCTTAACTGAGATTATTTGATCTCTTAGCTTACACTTCTCAACCTTGTTCATATATAAAATGGGAACAGAGAAAATTTCCGATATCTCAGTAATAATTTTTTCCGGCGGGACTGCACGTCCGGTCTCATAAGCGGAAACCGTCTTTCCTGAAACACCTATCTTTTTTCCAAACCTGTATTGGGATAATTTAAAAGAGTTTCTTATATCTCTGATCTTTCCGCCGATTTCTGACATATATAGTCTGGGTAGAATTTAACATATTGTAATGAACATTGCAATAACCTAGATTATGTATTATGAATATTCTGGAACTTCCCGAAGAAGACAGACCCCGTGAAAAACTTTTAAATTTAGGAGCAAACACAATGTCTGACGCCGAGCTTATTGCCTTAATACTCTCCAGCGGCGGAAAAGGACAATCTGCTCTTGAACTCTCCCAAAGTCTTATAAAGGAAGCGGGAACGCTTGCCGAACTCTTAAATTTTCCTATTCAAAAATTAGTGAGTCACAAAAACCTTGGAGAGGCCAAGGCAGTAAAAATATCCGCCGTTAGGGAACTGGCGACACGTTATAACAATAAAAATAAAAGCATTGTCAGGATTTCGGCGCCGGGAGATGCGTACGAATACATTAAATCCAGCCTATCGGGAAAAGAAACCGAGCACCTCTATTTAATTGCTCTTAACGCAAGAAACACAATCATCAATAAAAGCCTGATTTCAGTAGGAACCGTAAACGAAACACTAATTCACCCGCGCGAAATTATAAAGGTCGCAGTAATGAATAACGCCGTCTCAATAATATTAGTTCACAACCACCCGTCAGGAGAACCCTATCCAAGCACAGAAGATATAAAAGTAACTCACAGACTGGAAAACGCATGCAAACTAGTCGGAATAGGTTTTACCGACCACATCATTGTGTGTGACAGTTCTTACTCCAGCATGAGGGCACAAAATTTATTGGGAGGGGGTGAAAATAATTGAAAAATAATAACAAACTAGGATTGTACTTAGCAGGACTGGCAGTAGTGTTAAGTATGGTTGCAGGAGTGACGTTCGCAGCTTTCACGGATAAAGCGAAGGTGTTGGGCTCTAACTTCTCTATCGGAAGTGCGGACATTAGATTTTTGAACGATCTTCCTCTTGGCACCGACCCCACAAACCTTGTTGATGAGCTTCCCGGGCCGACGTTCGGCAATATCGGACAAACATGGTCAGCCGACTACCCTATTAAAGTAATCAACAACGGAACCTCCGGCGTCAACCTGGCGTCCCACGCTTACTACGAAACCGCAAACGATCCGGCTGACTTAAGATCTGATATTAACGTGGAAATATTTGAGTGGAACGACGCTAACGGCAACGGAGTTCTGGACACAGGGGAGGTAGGAATGAGTATGGGCAAGAAAACAATAGTTAAGTGGAAAACCGAGGGGATGGGATTGGGACAATTTAATCCCGGGCAGTTAAAAGCTCTGGTGCTTAGGTTCTCCACGGAAAACCTAAGCAGTACAAAACAGGGTAAAACTGCTCTGTTTGATTTTGAGTTCGAATCCGCGCAACTGTAAAAGTACGCGGCTTAGGATAAATTGTGGACAGGTACTACCCGATTATTTTAATAGTCTTACTTTCGATAGCGGCAAAGCTGTGCGGTGTTTCATTGTTTTACGTTTTAACCGAATCTATGAAACCTGCAGCCGGGAAGGGAGACGCAGTCATAACAGTGCCTGTCCGCAAAGTAAAAATAGGAGATATTATCTCTTTCGAGCAAACTCAAAGCGTAATAACGCACCGCGTGATAAGCATACATAACGAAACAGGCGGTACGTATTTCATAACAAAGGGAGATAATAATACATACGATGACCCCTTTCCTGTTTCCGGAAAGGAGATTTTGGGAAAAGTCATTTTTGTAATTCCTTCCGGAAAGATAATTAATATCCACTACGTACCCGTACTTTACTGGCTTTTGGGTTTTACGTTCGGCATTCTCATATACACACTCC
>Ga0075575_124_pt1 | contig 9354 bp, 8 predicted proteins | sample RifGroA2_FD_68340 | JGI IMG/M metagenome (GOLD analysis project Ga0075575, IMG submission 68340) | candidate division WWE3 bacterium GW2011_GWA2_42_9
TTACTAATTATGGTATTGCAAGTAGTGGCCTTAAACAATCGCTTATAAAATTAAAACAGATGGAAAGCGTGCTTTCCGAAAATCTAAAAATTGAACCAAAGCCACTTTTTATAACAGGGTATACAGATCTTCAAAATATTGCGTCTGAAAGTGCTTTAATTAAGAACAACTTTCAGAAAATCGGAACCGTTGATTATGAAAGTGAAATTAATAATGCTTGGATCGTAAAGGCTTAACCGATTATCTATTGAAACGCGCAAATTTATTCTCTGGAATTCTATGTTAATATCAGACACACCTTAATTATTTATCATTGACTATCCCATTTTTTTAGCAAAGAATTACTAAAGACCAAAAAATATGAACAACAAAGAGCCCTCGAATTTTAATAACGCAGATAACGATCCTGGCGGTCAGTTCTCAGGTTTTTCAGACCCCATTTCAATGCCCGATATAGACAACATGGAGTTTTATAGAACTCCTGCGATGCTGAATAAAAATTCCAAGGCTTGGCACGAAAAAGAAATTCCGATAAGAATAAATTCGTACAACAGGCCCGAGGGTATAGAAATAAATATTGAGTCCAAACTGATTAACGAGCACAAGCTGATGAAGTACCCCAACGGTATTTGGCAGAACTACCCTGAAGATAATAAAGCCAAACTGCTTGATAATATTGCTTATATTTTTACAGCCCATCTTCCGATGCTGTTAAAAGGAAATATAAGACTCGAGTACAACACAGGCTATCCTCAGTGTTTTTCCTGGTCCCAGCAGTCGTTTATGAGGCACTTGCCGTTGTATTGGTACTACTATAAAAAGCGCGGCATGAGCGTAATGCCAATGCTTAAGACTTTACTAAATTCCAGGGCGTACTTTTGTGATACCACCGATGTTCCTCCGGAGTTTCCTATAAGTGTTGATGAGAACGTCATACTCCCTTTTACATTCGGTAAGGACAGCTTTTTAACTTACCATATTTGTAAAGAGCTAAAACTAAATACAATTTTGGTTTTCTTCAACGACCCGACATTCTGGGGGTATGAAGGGGTACACAAAAAAATATTATTTGATGAGTTTCTCAAAAAGAACAAGAACGACCTTTACTTCTTAGAAAATCCTATGGAAGGTTTACGTGATAACGGAGACGGATGGTTCGGGTGGGAGTTGAGTCTCACTTCCTGGGCGTTAATGTGTCTTCCCCTCGCCTACAAATACAAGGCGGGATACATTTTGTTTAGCAACGAAAAGAGTGTGAACGCATTTTATTATGACGACCAGGGATTTAAAGTTGTTCCCGAATACGAACAGGCATACCAGGCTACAGAAGAAATGTCCTTACTTACGCAGGCTATGTCCGAGGGGGAGTTATACACTTCAACATTTTTGCAGGGATTAAACGATTTGGCTATCGTGGCAGTTCTGAACGAAAATTACGCCAAAGATACTTTTCCGTATTTAATGTCTTGCTGGGACGGAAGTGAGGAAAAGCGATGGTGCGGGAAGTGCACCAAGTGCGCGAGACTCTATCTCTATTTGTCGGCAATGGGTGTCAATCCAATAGAAGAGGCAGGTTTCGAGGACGACATGTTCAGCGAGGATAAGATAGATCTTTACAATGCGTTCGGAGAAAAAGCCTCCGGTCTTGGTTGGGATTCTTTCGGTTTAAACAAAGAAGAACAGGAGCTGTCTTTTTACATATGTGCAAAGCTCGGTAACCAAGCACCTCTTGTGCGGATATTTAAAAAGTCCGAAGCATACTCAAGGGTTGAACAAAATCTTACTGCGATGGTTGACGAATACTTAGGATTACACGAAGAACACACATCTCCGTTGATTTGGAGAACTCAGATAAATGAGATTTACAATACGGCTTTGAAAAAAGTAAGAGACAGAGTTTTTAATTTATAAATTCATCGTAAAGTAGATTCCAAAGTTCCGTGTATCCGCCGTCGTAACCAAGAGCCCAAATGCCGACTCCCATCAACCCGTTATTTTTAATGAGTTTGTATTTAACCGCCAGTGACTGCTGGTTTTCGTAAAAAACCTGTCTTTGTTGCCCGGTTTCATCGCTGATATAACTAAAGTAGGGCACCTGTCCGAGCTCGTCCCAGTTGTAGCCGTAATAGGGGACACCCAGCAGTAGTTTATTCGGCGGCACAACTGCTAGATAGTCCTTCAGCATTGTTTCTATATCGTATTCCGCGTGGACTCCTTTACCGCCGATCGGGGCGACCGGACCCGCCGTATCCGAAGAAGGTCTGTGAAAGTCGTATCCCATTATAAAGATGCCATCGCTGTATTTAGCGAGGTTTACCAAATCAGAGCTCACGCGTTCTTTAATAGGAGAGTCTGCAAAGGCTGAGACAATAACGTTCGAATTGCCGTATCTCTTATCCAACTCCTGGTTCGCGTATTTTGTGAACTCGGAAAATTTCTCCGCCATCTCCTTTCCGGTGTATTCGGCGTATTCAAAGTTTAAGTTGACGTCGGTTATCTTTTTTTCGTCAAGCTCGGTGTAGACATTTTTTAGTAAGGTGTCCCAACATTTCCGGCAATTTAAAAAAGCGTCGTTATCTTCGTCGTTGTGAGCAACTACCGTCAGAGCAAAATTAACCCCAAATTTTTTACATGCCTCAGCAAGCTGGGTGACTTTTTCATTTTCTTTCCAATTTCTGAACCCCGGTTCGGCAATCCAAATACCGTCCGCATCCTGCACGGTTTTTACGAAGTTACCTTCGCCGTCTATGTAAATGCCGAAATATGCCACGTCTGTTAATCTGTCCAACTCAATGAATTCAAGTTTTTCCAAGGTCCAGTAGGGGAGATATCCATAAACCCTATAAGCAGGCTTTTTTCGTTCTTTGAAAAGTGCGAGTATGTCAAAAGAGCTTGAATATGGTGTAAGCGGGTGTTTTTTATAATCGAGTTTCCTTATATAAAGGCTAAAACCGCCCAATACCGTAACAATAAGGAATAATACCAAAATTGTTTTAATCTCTGCCCTCATCAGGTAATTTTAAGCATAAATACCCAATAAATACAGCCGTTATTTTCGTTAGATTCCGTATAAATGATAGAATTGCATTGTGGCTATTGTAAAAATCCGCAGGTACAAATTTTGGATTATTTTATTATTTCTTATTTCCAGCGCTATTCTAGTAATAGTTCTTGGTTTTATTAAAGAGTATAGGCGTTACTTAAGCGAGAAAATGGCTGCAGAAGCGGAACAACGCCGGGTCTATACAGATAGACTAAACAATGCTGATTCTTCAACGAACTGTGCGGAAGTCCAGGAAGTTGAATATTACACGTACTCGGGAGACGACCCTCTTTGGGAAGAGAACAACAAGTTCGGAATATATATCTACGCGGAAGTTGACGAGTTTTTTGATAGGGCAGAGGAGCTTGTTAACTCGGGTGACGGGGATTGGGGTTATGTACTAATTCCGTACAACGTAAAGGATAAAAACTTCGAAAAGTGGAACAATGTTTTCAAGAAACTTAATGAAAAGCACCTGATCCCGGTCTTTCAGCTTCACGACGTAGATACGGATGATTACAAAGACCAGACTGAGGAAGCCGCAGCTTTTTTAAACAGATTCGTCTGGCCGATAAGGTACAGATATATAAGCGTTTATAACGAGCCGAACGACCGGAAATTTTGGTACGACAGAATTGATCCAAAAGAATACGCAGAAATACTGGATTACACGATTGACGTTTTTAAAGAAGAAAATCCCGACTTTTTTATGATGAACGGAGCGTTTAACGTTACCGCTTCTTCCGGTGACAACCACATGGACTCGCTTGAGTATATGAGACGTATGGAAGTCGCCGAACCGGGTATTTTTAAAAGACTGGACGGCTGGGCGTCCCACTCATATCCGCAGCCGAACTTTTCAGGAGATCCGTACAACGAAGGGAGATGGAGCATAAAAGCTTATGAAGTTGAACTTAGCTACTTAAGAAAAGTTTTGAAGATAGGGAAAGACTTGCCCGTATTTATTACAGAAACAGGATGGGCGCACGCGGAAGGCGCGGATTACAACAGCAGTTACCTCCCGGTTGATACGATTTCAGAATATTTTGAAAAAGCATATGAAGACGTTTGGCTCAAAGACGAGAAAGTCAGGGCTGTTATGCCCTTTACGATAAGATACGATTCTCCGTTCGATCATTTCTCGTGGCTCAACGCTGACGACGTACCTTATAAGCATTTCGATGTGGTCAGGGATATGGAAAAGGAAGAAGGAAAACCTCCTGTACGTATTGTTAATACGATTAAAGTCGGGGGATGCGGTCTATGAACTTTTCCGGCACCAGCAAAAAAATTGCCGCAAACACAATTTATCAGCTAATAGGTAAAATCGTGAGCCTGGGAATAACTGTACTAGCTACGGTTATTATCACGAGAACTTACGGCAGGGAAATTTACGGACAGTTCAGCTTAATGCAGGCGTGGCCGGCATTATTTTTTGTAATTGTAGATTTCGGTATTAATGCGATTGCTACCCGTGAAATCTCTAAGGATTGGAGCAAAGCCGGAAAATATTTCGGCAATATTCTGTTAATTAGAATAATATTTTCGATAATTTTGATGTTGGTTTTATTCGTGGCTTCAAGGTTTTTCCCATACTCTCAGGTATTAAAGACAGGGATAACACTAAGCTTATTACTTATTTTGACTCAGGCTCTTTTTACATCGACCAATATAATATTTCAGGCGAGATTAAGATATGATCTTTCGACAATAGGTTACTTAATCGGCTACGCTTTCATTTTGGTAATAATATTTTTTCTGTCTCGGGCAAAAGTAGATGTGATGTGGATTAGTTTTAGTTATGTCATCGGGGGATTTATTACCTTTTTTGTAAATTATTATTTTGTCAGGTCATTGGGTGTAAAACCTGAGTTTGTTCTGGACAAGCAACTGTGGGGGTATCTTCTTTCCAGCTCGCTTCCTTTAGGGTTGATGTTTGTTTTCAGCCAGATAAATTTCAAGGCTGACGCATTGTTACTGTCAGTGTTGCCGGTTCCGGCTTTTTTAAATGTGTCTAACAACGAAGCTGTAGGCTTATATGCCTTACCGTACAAAATTTTTGAAGTTGCTTTAGTGATGCCCACTTTTTTTATGAATTCTCTGTACCCCGTAATGGTGCTGCGGATGACCGAGGGTAAAGAAAAATTGAAAGAAACTTTAAAGCAGTCCCTGAAGTTTTTAATAGTCGCGGCACTTGTGTTCTCCGCCGTAGGTTACGTATTTTCTCCTTTGGCCATTAATGTTTTGGGCGGGGTAGAATTCGAAGCATCAATTCTGGTGTTAAGAATACTTTTATCAGGACTTGTCTTATACAGTGTCACACAGCCTTTGGCGTGGGTTATTGTGACGATGGGATATCAGAAGTATCTTCCCGGAATTTATCTGGCCAGCGGCGTCTTTAACCTGGTAATGAATTTTATATTCATACCCGTTTATTCTTTTTATATGTCGGCCGTGATCACACATTTTTCTGAGCTTCTAATACTTATCCTTTTAATAGTTACTGTCCGGAAGATATGGCGTAAAACCTATGCTGCTTAAATACCTTTTATTTATACTGCTCGGAACCTTATCTCTTGGGCAGTTTGCAAGGGTAGGAGGTTACTATCTTTTCGACATTGCTGCGGCAGTCTTTTCTTTCTACGGGGTTGTATTATTTTTAATCAACAAAAATCTGAAAATACCGAAGTATTCTGTCCTTTTTTTCATTTTTTCTCTTTTGGCAGGGGTGTCGTTGATTTTAAATTTATACCGTTACAGTAGTGCCGAAGGAATGACGGCTGTATTTTACTTGGTAAGATTCGTTATTTATCTGGTGTCGGGTTTGGTCGTTTACAACATGGTTGCTTCTAAGCAGACAACGCGCCATCAGCTGGAAAAGTATTTTACCTACTCAGCTCTATTCTTGTGCGGGGCAGGTCTGGTTCAGTTAATCCTGTTGCCGGACTTCAGTGTTTTAGATGCTTCGTTGGGATGGGATCCTCACAAAAATAGAGTAGCCTCAACCTTTTTCGATCCAAATTTTTTGGGAGCGTATCTTGTAGCAACCCTTACAATGCTCTTAGGAAGTGTGTCTGAGGGAAAAAAAGATAAGTTCCGTATAATTTCTCTTGTAGTTATACTGCTATTTATATTTCTGACTTTCTCCAGAAGCGCGTGGGCGATGCTTGCCGTTGTGATATTTATATTCGGTTTGTTTAAACAACGGAAACTACTTTTCCTGGGGTTGCTCCTGGCATTTTTAGCATACTTTTTAGTGCCACGGGTGCAGACCAGAATATCGGGGATTACGGATCCCGCCGATTCTGCAAGGTTCCGGTTAGTTTCTTGGAAGAACGCTATTCAAATCTCCCGGGATAATTTAATAACAGGCGTAGGATTTAACGCTTATAGATATGTTCAAAAAGAATACGGTTTTCTCACCGTAGATAATATTTCTTCACGCTCGGGCGCTGGTGCCGACTCGAGCTTACTTTTCGTTCTAGCCACAACAGGAATTTTTGGGGCGTTGGTGTTCGCTGCCGCCCTCGCGTTTACATTCCTCGATAACATCTTTTCTAAGAGAAAATATAGGTTGGTGATTGTAAGTTTAATACCCGCGCTGATGCTTGAGTCACTATTTATAAATTCGTTTTTTTACCCTCAAATGATGTTTATTGTGTACGCGGTAATTTTTAGCTCGTCTCTTGATATTTGACGGTAATGGTCTCTTCGTTTGTGTTTCCTGCTTCATCCGTGGCTTCCACCTTTATTTCCACATCTCCCGATTTAACGCCCAGGGTGTATTCGAAAGATAGATCGGGTTTTTGAATTACCATCCTGCCGTTTATCTTCAGAGTAGCTTTTTCGTTAATGGTTCCCGTAATAGTTATCCTTTTATCAAGGTTTCTCACGGTAGACTCGTCTTTAGGGAAAGTTATTTCAATTTTAGGTTGTTCGGTATCAAGCAGTATAGTGAAGGTTTCTCCGGCTCCGCTTTCTTCATTTTTTGCATTAATAGCCTTCGCGAAAATAGTATTTCTGCCTTTTATAAGTTCGATAGAAATAAAATTAAATATTCCGTCAGCTCCTGTGGTTGTTTGAGCAACTTCGGGGCCGTTCACAAAAAGTTTTATGGTTTCACCTTCATTTGCGTATCCCGCCAGATTTATTTTTGTATCTTTAGTTGAAGCCGGGACGTTGGTTAAAGTCGGCGGTCTTATTCTCACCGTTACGGCTTCCTCTTTGGCGTTTCTATTCTTTGACAAAAGCCCAAATGCCGAACCGAAAGTCGGGGCGAACACAAATAACGCTAAAATGACGAATACGATCAAACCGATAATTCCAAGCATTATTTTAATAAGCTTCTTTGAAAGTTCTTCTTCGCTCTGACCGAATTGTTTGCTTCTATATTTTTTTGTTACCATCTTATTTCATTATCTCATCTTTAATAAAAGTTTTAAGTTCGTCTTTCAAGTCGTCGCGCTCCATCGCAAATTTGAGGGTTGTTTTCAGATATCTAAGGGGGTCGCCGGTCGTCAGCCATTCTCCTTCAATCGGTTGCGCGATAACGGTTTTACCCGCGTCCACGAGTCCGTTAAGGATGTCGATTAGCCAAAGTTCGCCGTCTTTACCGGTGGCAGTGTTAATTGCGGCTTCAATAACGTCGTAGGAAAAAACGAAACGTCCGAACTGCACTTTATTTGATGGCGCCTGGTCTTTTGGGAGCTTTTCGTAGCCTCTTTCCATCGTGTATTTGTAGGGGGCGTTTTCCTTGTATTTTACGGAACCATACCTTTCTACTTCTGACCAAGGTACTTCCTGAACCGCAAGAACGGCTGCGGGATGCTGCTCGTGGTAAACATCTATTAACTGCTTTGTAACAGGGGTTTTGGATAAAGTTAAGTCATCGCCGAACATATAAACAAAAGCTTCGTCGTTATCAATTAATTCTTTTACCGTGAGTAGGGGAGAGCCGTTTCCGTAAGGTAAGTGATTTTTCTGGCGTACGTAAACAAAATTTGCCATCTGTGGTATGGATTGGACAATTTCAAGGTATTTAAGTTTGCCGTTTTTCTCGAGCTCGTTTTCAAGTTCGGATCTATTGTCGAAATAATCTTCCATAATGTGATTTCCGGCTCTGGTGACGAGAATTATTTCTTCAATTCCCGAATTAACCGCTTCTTCGACGAGGTAGTGGATAATAGGTTTATCTATGATGGGGAGCATTTCTTTGGGTTGATTTTTTGTTGCGGGAAGAAACCTTGTACCATATCCGGCGGCCGCAATAACGGCTTTCGTTACTTTGGAATATTGTTTCATAGTTTCTCAATTTTAGCATAAAAAAAGAGCAGACATTGATCCTACCGTGTTAGGGTGGGTGTCTGCTCTAGGGTTGGCCGGCAAAAAGGAATTATCTTTTTGGTTTGCGGGCCATGGTTTTGATTTGATTGCTTTCCGACCCTTTTCCTTTTGGTGCCCATACTGCGATAAGACCTACCAAAAGAAAAAATAGAACGAAAGCTGTTGCGAATACACTTGCTAAGCTTCCATCAGGCGCCGAGACGGTTTCGTTATATTTTACAACAAGAAGACCGGTGAGCGTCAACATTACAATAGTTGCAATTACCCTAAACATTTTAACTCCTCCTAATTTTGGAAAGGAATACACAGATAGGTGTTTAATTTGAACGTGTTAATTATACCCCATAGTATGTATTTTGTCTAGTTTGGGAATTACGTTCAAATGGAGCCGATAACAGGAGTCGAACCTGTGACCTTTCCCTTACGAAGGGACTGCTCTACCAACTGAGCTATACCGGCCTAAAAATTTCTGGAGCGGGTGACGGGATTCGAACCCGCGACCTTTTCCTTGGGAAGGAAACGCCATACCACTAGGCCACACCCGCGCATCAAAGTGATTATAACAACAGAGACCAACAAAAAACACCCTCAGCTATAAGGGTGTTCTTAGGTTCAAAAACCGGAAAAATTAGGGCAATACCAAAACCTGTCCGGGAATAATCAAAGCCTGTTGTCCGTTAACTAAAAATCCTACGTCGCCTTTATTTGCTTCAAGAATTTTTGTCCATTGTGTGCCATCACCGTAAGCTCCTTCAGCTATTTCCCATAAAGTATCTCCGGATTTTACTGTGTAGGACGCTCCCTGTATGTCACCATGTTTGTAATCATTGGCAACCCACTCTGCTCTAATAATTCCGTTGGTAGCGTTACTGGAAACTGTCCCGGCTACTGTCGGTGGAAGCTTTTTATCGGAAGCGGCGTCACCGTTTAATTCGCCCTCAACATCTTCAGCTTCTTCCTGAAAAACC
>Ga0075575_119_pt1 | contig 9056 bp, 11 predicted proteins | sample RifGroA2_FD_68340 | JGI IMG/M metagenome (GOLD analysis project Ga0075575, IMG submission 68340) | candidate division WWE3 bacterium GW2011_GWA2_42_9
TTAAAGCTTTTAAACTTAAGGATTTAAAAAAACTTTATGTTTCTTTAGAAAAAATTCACGGGTCCTTCGAGAAAAAACTTAGCGACATTTTTAAAGTCACTGAGTTTGAACCATTCGGCGGATATAAGTATTCAACAAATATGTCTCCTTCGGAAAATATAAATGAAATACTTACAGAACTGGAAGAAGAGCTTGTTAATCAGAAAGACGAACTTAAAGAGCTGCCTACGGACTCTATAAAAGCTTACCTGTGCCGTGAAAACATAAAAAGCTTAAGAAAACTAGTCAGCAAGCTTTCGGAAATGAAAAATGAAATAAAGACAAGTGGCGTCCCGGAACTGGCAAAAAGCTTCGGTATAGATCATAAGAAAAGTCTTAACTACGCGGAATCCATTCTTTATGTGTACATTTATCTCTCCCTTATGGGCATTCAAAAACACCCGACTTACGAGTACTGCGTCGTCGACGAAGGTCAGGATTTTTCTCCTCTGGAATACGCAATAATGTCAAAAGTTATATTAAGAGGGAGGTTCGGAATATTCGGCGATCTTAACCAGTCTCTCGATCCTTCGGGTATTGAAAAATGGGAAGATCTTTTCGATATTATAAAAGAGGCCAGATCTTCGATTAGATTTGAACTATCTACTAATTACAGAAGTACCCGGCCGATTATAGAATTTGCACGAAAGATTTTAGCTCCGTTTACCGAAGATTTTATGCCGGAGTCCATTAATAGAATGGGACCCGAGCCGTCTGTAAAATTAGTAAAAACAAATGACGAGATATTTAACGAGTTTGTTTCGGATATTAAGAAAGACGCAAAGAAATTAGACAAAAGTATCGGTGTCATTTGCTACGACAATTTATTATTTGACCGTGTTTCTAATGAATTGAAGAAAATTATTAAAAATGAGGGACAGTTGGTTATCTTAGACTCCGGAACACGCGTAAACTATATACCTAAGGGCGTTTACGTGATGAATACTCTAAATTCAAAAGGTCTAGAATTTTCAAAAGTGTACGTTTTGGGGTTGAATCCTGACAAAATTACAGACTTTGAAGAGGCCAGGAAAGCTTTTGTTGTTACTACCAGAGCAATGAACGAACTGGTAATATATGGTGTAGGGGAACATGAAAAAACTAATAGAAAAGATTAATCTGGTTTTTTTCGGGCTAATGGTTCCTGCCGTAATATTGAGGCTTTTTAACCTGGGATATTCCGACTATCAAGGTGACGAAATAAAAGCTCTTTATCTTCCGGGAGACGGGCAGAATTTTTTTAGCTATCTACTGGATCAGAGAAAAGGCCCGGTTCAATTCATCATCACTTACCTTCTGAAATTTATTAATCCCGATTATACAAACCAGCTTCTTATTAGACTGCCGTTCTCCCTAGCCGGAATACTTTCAGTATTTTTCTTTTATAAACTTGTTCGGGCACATTTTGGTAAAAGAGTAGCGCTTATCTCCGCGTTACTACTGGGAAGCAATGGATTTTTTGTGGCATTTTCCCGTATAGTACAGTACCAATCGTTTGTGGTTCTATTTATGATACTCGCCTTGTACATGCTTACGCTGGCAGTTAAAAGACCTAACTACAAACACAAAGGGGTAATTTGGGCATTTGTGTTTTGGGCTTTAGGCATACTTTCACATTACGACGCGGTTTTTATCCTTCCCTTTGTTGTTTACCTGATGTCTGTTTGGCTCAAAAGAAACTTCAAATCCGACCCGAAAGCTTTAAAAACTTTAATAATATCTTTAGCAATATCGGGGGCGATGCTTCTGGCTTTTTATATTCCTTTTGTTCTTTCTATTTCTGAATCAACACTTTCCTACTGGTCCGGAAGAATTTCCGGCGATGTTTCGGCGAAAATATCCAGCTCTAAATACTTATTTTCGGTTTACCAGCCTATTTATGTCGTGCATTTTTATATCCTGGCGTCTCTTTTGGGTTTCGCGTTTCTTTACTACAAAGCCTACGGAGCAAAACTGCCTAAAAAGATTAAGTTTAAAAGCGCGGCGTCCTACTTAGCTTTATTTGCATGGTTTTTTATACCTTTCGCTTTTATGGAAGGGCTTGTCTACATTCCGGGAACACACATTTACGCTTATATTCTTCCCGTTATGATAATTATTGGTATTGGATTGGACGGGATGTTGGATTTTCTTTTAGAAAAGCTGCCCGGGACGGTTTTTGCATGGGGGTTTCAAGTCATTTTATTTTTAATATTTATGTTCATTTTTGCTCAAAGCTACGCGGTTTTCGTGGATAATTCAAAGGAATACCCGTGGGAAGAAGAACGGTTTTTAGCGTGGACATTTCCTGAGCCAACACCGGTATACCACTTAAGTTTGTTCGGGTTTCCGTATTTTAGGGATTGGGAGGGTATATCGGCGTTTGTTAAACAATATCCTGAGATAACCTCATATTCTACAAATGAGAGAAAATCAATTGTGCGTTACTTTGTGCCTCTGGAAAAAGATACAAATAAAGCCGGGTTTTATATTCACATTAGAAATCCTCAAACATTTACCGAAACCGCCTCCAGCGAAAAATCACAATATTGGATGGAGAAGTACGATCCCATATTTACTTTAACAAAATCTAGCCAGGATTACGTAAGAATGTATATTATGGAACCCGGTACCTTAAAGGAGATTAACGAGAAGGGTTACTAAACAGCATGCCTGTCTTTTTAAAAGTATTTATCGAATCAGCGAGTTTCTTTGGCAACAGTATTCCTATAGTTGCAGTCGTATCCCTATCGTTTATTGCTTACTTCATTGCTTCGGGTTATTTAAAAGAAGCTGGAATATTTTTACTCGCTATACTCAGTCTTTTATATTCTGTGTTGCTAAAGAATATATTTAAAATTCCGCGCTTAGACACTTACGTGGGAGATCCTACAAAGCTGGGAGATATGTACAGGTTTCCAAGCAGTCATGTAATATTTTACGTTTGTTTCTGGGGACTGCTTCTTTTCTTATCTTTCAAAAAAGGGTTTTTTGGGGACGGTTTAGCAGTTAACCTTATCCGCATCATTAGCGTATATCACATAATACTGATCGGTGTCTCCAGGGTGTTAATAGGAGCGCATACGGTACAGGACATTGTTGTAGGATATATTTTCGGCGGGATTTATCTAGCAGTTTTAATCTACCTAAGCAGGTAGCACAACCATAAAGTAAGGCCAGAATATCAATATGAGTATTGCTAGTGATGTTACTGCAGTGATTAGTACAAAACCTGCCGACAAATCTTTTATCACTTTTACACCTTCATCAAAGTCTTTGATAAAAAAATCTATTGTGTCCTCAACAACCGTATTAAGAACTTCTGCCATCAAAAGCAATCCCATAGAAAGTATGAGCAGTGCCCATTCGGTGTTCGTGATATTAAAATGGGCACCCAACATAATTGATATCACTAAGATAACTATCTGAACTCTGAAGTTAGGTTCTTCGACAAGAGCTTTAAAAATTCCCTGAAATGCATGTTTGAAACTTCTGGCGTGTCTTAAGGGGTGATGAGATTTTAAAAATCCTAGCATGGTAATATAATATCACAGGTGAAAAATTTTGCGTTTAAAAAAATTGTTAAGTATTTGCTCATAGGAATACCACTGGCGTCGATATTGTGGTTTTTTTTATTAAGGCCAAAGCAGTTAACAGCTCTTGTAAGAAGAGTCTCGGTAGAAAATAAAGTTGTGTCCAGAAGTGTATCGGCAAGCGGTCAGGTAAAAGCTGAAGAACAGGCTGACCTTACTTTTATGTCGGCCGGAAAAATAACTAAGGTTTTAGTTAATAAAGGTGATGCGGTAAAGCAGGGAGAGCCTCTTGCTTATATCGACGGATCTACTCAATTTCAAACATCACAGGCTTACAAAGATGCCCGTGACATTGCCCTAAGAAATAAGGACCTTTTTGAGGAAGATAGGGAAGCCAACATAACGGCACTCGGGGGTGAGGATGAATACAATATTAAACTTAGACAGCTTGACGAACTAATTAGTCAGGCCGAGGCAACTTACCAAGCTCAACTTTCCGTGCTCCGCAATTCCTATATTTACGCTCCGTTTGATGGAACTATTATAGAGGTTGACAAAAAAGTTGGAGAAACTGCAGTGGTGGGAGAATCGGTTATGACTTTAGCCGATATGGATAAATTTATATTCGAAATATCAATTGACCAGGAAGATTACGGTTATATCAAGTTGGGACAGCCTGCTAAAATAAAGCTGGATTCCTATAGTTCGTATGAATTTGAAACTAAAGTTGCTCAGGTACCCTTGACTGCAAACCCTGTCACCGGCGTGTTCGATATAGAAATACCTTTATCGGGTGACGCGGAACATCAGTTAGCAATCGGAATGTCAGGTGACGCGTATATTGATGTTTTATCTACAACCAGCGAAGTACGTGCTCTCACAATTGACGAAATATTCTACGACGTAACCGATGAACCTTTTGTGTGGGTGGAAGAGAACGGTAAGCTCAAACAACTTCCTGTGGAACTTGGCGTTGAGGGAGATATTTACACCGAGATTAAGACCGATGTCAGTGAAGTTGTTGTTCCTGCAGAGGAAAATCAAAAACTTACTGAAGGTTACACCGCAAAAATTATAAATTAAAATGACGCCCATTTTACAGGCTCAAAATGTATCAAAAATATACGATATGGGTACTACCAAAATAGAGGCTCTCCTGGGAGTTGATATTGAAATCGGTAGGGGCGAGTTTGTTGCCATTGTGGGTAAATCCGGATCCGGAAAATCAACTTTAATGCACATACTTGGCTTACTAGATACCCCTACCGAGGGAGAAGTTATTCTTAACGGAATAAATACAAAGGGAATGAGCGAAAAACAACTGGCTCAAGTCAGGAACAGTGAAATAGGATTCGTGTTTCAATCCTTTAACTTATTGCAGCGTACTACCGTATTAGACAACGTGATACTTCCCCTCAAATACAGCAGTGTCCCTAGCTCTGAGTGGGAAAAGAAAGCGAAAGAAATGATAGAAATTGTGGGATTACAAGACCGCCTGAAAAACAAATCAAACGAGTTATCAGGCGGTCAGAAACAAAGAGTTGCAATCGCGCGTGCGATGGTAAATGATCCCAGTATGATCCTGGCCGACGAACCTACAGGAAATCTGGACACAAAAACCGGGGAAGAAATAATTAATAACTTTTTAAAACTAAATTCTCAGGGAAAAACAATTGTACTTGTTACTCACGACGACGAACTTGCACAAATCGCACAAAGAAAAATAATCTTAAAAGACGGTTGTGTTGTCAAATGATATACGTTCCTGAAACTATAAAAAGTGCATTTTCAGCTCTGGCGCTAAATAAAATAAGGACGTTTCTCACGATGCTGGGTGTCATCATAGGTGTGTTTTCTGTAGTATCTTTAGTCGCGGTTGTGCAAGGATTCGAGAACTATATTACGGACCAATTTGATGCACTTGGCTCAAATCTAATTTTAGTAACTCCCGGTATAGGAGAAGGACAAGACCCTTCAAGAGCTTTCATGGGAAATAAACTGAGTCTTAAAAATATTGATGCCATAAATTTATACGTAGGCGATAAGATAAGTGCCGTTACACCTTCCGTGAGGATAGCTAAAACTGCCGAATATAAAACAAAAACTTACGCAAGCACGGTTGTAGGAGGTACTTACCAATCTTATTCTATTTACGGTTTGGAAACGGAATCAGGTACTTATTACACAAAATCCGACGACTCTAAAAAAGCTAATGTTGCGTTCATTAGCTCGGATGTTAAAAAAGAATTGTTTGGTGACCGTAACCCGTTAGGAGAAAAAATAAAAATAGAAAATACGAGTTTTGAGGTAGTGGGAGTCGCAAAACCAAAAGGCGGCACTTTTGATGACAGGATATTTATACCAGATACTACGTTGAAGACAGCCTTTAATGTGGAAGTCTTATCAAGCATTGCAGTAAAAGCTAAGGAAGGACAGGATCCGGAAGAATTAATGCGTGAAATTAAAGTGGCGCTTTTGAAAGACATGAGGGTAGATGATTTTTCTGTTGTAACACAAAAAGACGTGCTATCTTCTATAGATCAGATACTCGGGGTTTTATCTTCCGCTCTGGCCGCCGTGGCCGGTATTTCCTTGTTAGTTGGAGGTATAGGAATAATGAATATTATGCTTGTTTCTGTCACTGAACGTACGCAGGAAATAGGTTTACGAAAAGCCCTGGGAGCAACATCAAAAAATATCGGCAGACAGTTTTTAACAGAAGCTGTTGTAATAAGTATTGGGGGTGGGGTGGTAGGGTTACTTTTAGGTTATCTGGCTACGCTTGCCGTAAGCAGTTTTATACGCGCAACAATACCGTGGTGGGCCGTTGTACTGGCGATGGGGTTTTCAATATTTGTTGGTATAGTGTTCGGTACCTATCCGGCTTTAAGTGCCGGCAAAAAAGATCCAATAGAAGCTTTAAGGTTTGAGTAAGTTATTCGTTTGTTTTTTGATACGTAAGAATATAGTTCTTCCCATCTTCCAGCGCCGTGTCGTCCATTTTTAAAGTAACATCTTTTTCAGCATCGTAAATTCTCCATTCCATTGTTTCGGTTGTTGTTATACCGTTTATTTGGTCTAACTTGCTGCCGTACGAATAGGCGGTGCGGTCATATGTAAAATCCTTATTGTTCTCTCTGACTTTTAATAAAAGGTCGGAGACGGAATCAGTGTTTTTCGATTCCTGCGAATACGTTCTAGTGTAAAAAGGTGCTTTAACGGTAAGCGAGACCTTCACGCTTCTTGTTTCGACCGTCTTTTCGTCCGAATTGTCTTCCACGGAAACGGGAACCCCCTTTAAAACCGACTTTACATAAAAAAATGAACCTATTAGAAACAAGGTGTACAGAGGCACCAACAATTTATTCAGCTTACTCATACACCTATTTTAGCAGATTACGGTGGTATAATTTACAAGTAAGCTAAAGCTTTTTATTATGCCTCCATAGCTCAGCGGATCAGAGCACTCGTCTTCGGAACGAGGGGTCGGGGGTTCGAATCCCTCTGGGGGCGCCATATATTCCAGATTTTTATTTACACAACGTGCGTTTGAAATCTCGAAGCTTTTCGTTTAGAATCCCATTTATTATAAAAGGAGAGATAGATGCCCGATACAATGATATTTATCACGCAGGCGATTCGAATGGTGTTAAAGGAAGAAGGCCCGATGGAAAGATCCGCGCTTACAGATAGAGTGATAAAAGAGATGCAGCTCGAAGATCTTGTAGGCTACACGGACTCAACACTCGACGGAATAATTGTGACAAAAGGGGTTTTATTTGACGGTGAGGGAAAATTGTATATTCGTAACAAATAAATGAGCCGGGCATACGGAGATTATTAATAATCCGCATGTCCGGTTTCTTTTTCTTGCTTTAACTTCCCCATAAAATATAATTTACGGTATGAAACTAAAAATAGGTGATTCACTCATGGCAGGTTTCGGGTTTGGGACAACGTCGGGGGTTATTACAACGCTCGGAATGATTGTGGGGCTTTATTCGTCTTCGGCAGAAAGACTTGCTATCATCGGAGGAATTTTTACCGTCAGTGTTGCTGACGCCATGTCTGACGCGTTAGGTGAGCATATATCGGAAGAGTCTAAAAGCCATCCATCGGCGCAGGATGTTCGTAATATCACTATCGCCACGTTTGTTTCTAAACTTCTAATAGGTTTGTCTTTTGTTATTCCGTTTGTACTGTTTTCGGTAAGTCACGCCGTCACAATTAGCGTTTTGTATTCCGCGCTTGTTTTAATACTTATGAGCCTGAGAATTGCAAAAAAGACTAACCAGAATCGCTACGAAGTCATTACAGAACACCTTTTAGTCGGATTCGCGGTGGTAATTATTACTTTTTTCCTTGGGAAATGGGTAGAAACCGCTTTTGGTAATAAATCCTTGTAGTATAATTACGCGGCTTGGGGACGTAGCTCAGTGGTAGAGCAACCGGCTCTTAACCGGTTTGTCGAGGGTTCGAATCCCTCCGTCCTCACCATGCGAGCGTTGTTCGCCGACAACGGTGACGTACTTCCATACCTAATCTCTCTTTACCGACACCCGTCTGACTCTCACTGTTATTCCCATTGTCGTGAGGGAAATTTATTCGGTGTCACGCCCATAGTTTCCGAAATTGACAAAATTAATATCCTATAGCACAATTAGCGAATTCTAAAGCCCGGAAATCAATAAACTCTTAAAAGGAGAGAAGAGATGATGCGAACAAAGGTGATTGTTGGTGTGATTGCGTGGATAGTTGTCTTTTCTGCCGGGGTACTCGCGTTCACTCAGCCCGACGAAATGTCCGGCACGGACATCTTTAAACAGACAAACTATTCGAGACGTTTCTTTATAGAAACCAAAGGCGTAGCGTTCAGTGCGGGGTCTCCATACCTTTTTATACTGAGAAACAGTATGACGGGGGAAATTCTGCACGATGAAAATGCGCCCGCCCCGTTTGGGTGGCAGCATAAGGAGTATTTTGGCGTTAGTTTAGAAAATATGCCAAAAGGCGAATGGTTAATTGAAATGGGAAGAAACGTCTCCCTTGAGTTTATTTCTACCGATAGCCTGGAACTTGCATTCAAACTAACGAGCGAGGCTCTCATGCTGAGAGTTTTTGCGGCTTTTCTTCTCGCCTCGGGTTTTGCGGGATTTTTACTGAAGAAACACTGAAATTTTCCAACCCCAAGCCGATCAATTTTTTTGTATAGGCAACATCCGCTGCAAGTTCGCCGCACAAGATGCATTCTTTGTTCTGTCTTTTTGCTTCAGCTACAAGCGGATGACTTAGCCACTCTTCCAAACCGGTAGCGAATTCTATCAAGTCTTTTACATCTTCGGGCCATAAACGTAGTTGGGGGTTCGGATACTTTCCTTTCGCCGCGGGTTCGATTTCTTCAAGTTTACCAGCACACGTTTTAAGTTTTAGTTTGACTTGCTCGATTTTCTCCTTAAGATCAGCATAGCTTGGTGACATCTTATTTTGCCCCCCATGCTCTCAGCT
>Ga0075575_129_pt1 | contig 8705 bp, 10 predicted proteins | sample RifGroA2_FD_68340 | JGI IMG/M metagenome (GOLD analysis project Ga0075575, IMG submission 68340) | candidate division WWE3 bacterium GW2011_GWA2_42_9
GTCGTGGTTTCAGTGGCCTCTGTTGGAAGCGGTGATTGAAAACAACATCATCGCCGATTTTCCGCTGTGCAATAAATCGTTCAATTGTTCCTATTCCGGGCACGATCTTTAAGGAGCAAGGCCCATGCGCAGATTACTTCTTGAAGGCTTGTTCCGCCGTCCCCTGACTGAACCAGCCCCCGAAGCGAGCGCCGAGATCGAGGCGCTGGGGCGCGCCGTCCAGCAGGCGATGCAGCAGCGCCTTGGCCGCAGCCTGTCCATCCGGCAGGTCGATGCCGGGTCGTGCAACGGCTGCGAGATGGAAATTCACGCCCTGAACAACGCTTATTATGATCTCGAACGCTTCGGCCTGCATTTTGTCGCTTCGCCCCGGCACGCCGATGTGTTGCTGGTTACGGGCCCGGTCACCAAAAATATGGCCGAAGCGCTGCGGCGCACCTATAACGCCACGCCGGACCCCAAATGGGTCGTCGCGGTGGGCGATTGCGCCAAGGGCGGCGGCTGTTTCGCCGGAAGTTACGCCATCGCCGGAGGCGTCGAGGCGATCGTGCCGGTCGATCTTCATCTTCCCGGCTGCCCGCCTAACCCGCTTGCGTTGCTTAAAGGCCTGCTGGCCGTTTTGGCAAGCGCGGATGGCCGCAAATCGGTGTGATGGGAATGAATTTTTGTCGCCGCATGAATGGCGCGGTTGGTTAGATGTGGGTTCTATCCCATTTTGTTCTCACCGCATGGCGGAGCCACCACCCTTCCTCCATATCCATCTGCCAGGACCGTTCGGCAGAGGACAACGAATACGGGTTCCAGTTGATCGTCACACGGTCAGACAGGTGGAGAAGATCGCCGGTGGCAAAATCGATGAATAGCATCGCCGCTTTCGGGTGGCGTACAAAGTTACCGAGCGTGTTGAAATAGCGATTGCCGGGAAAGTCGGGAACAGTCAGCCGAAGGCCTTCGGTTTGCACAAACCCAACCGGTCCGCCGCGATGTGAGATATCTACGCCTCCATTTTCGATTGCATCGGGTCCAGATGAAGACGCCACAAAAAAGGTGTCGGCGTTACGGATCAGCTGACAGGCCTCAAGATCGGGCGATGCCAGTCGTTGATAATGTGTTTGTTCAGATAGAGTTTCAGGCGTAGAGGAAAAGGCGCGCGGCGTGATGTGTTTGGGACAATTGCCAAAGCATTGCAAAAGAGAAACTCCAAAACCAGAATTGTTGACGATGGCAATATGACCGTTGGCGCGGCAGCGCTGACGGGTGAAAAAATCCATGCCCAGCATCCCGATCGCCGAACCTGTGACCAGCATTTTGCTGAACGGATCATTGTTTTTTGGCACATTGCATAGATGCAACGTCTGTGGGTCAGGACACGCAATGAATCCTGCGGGCCCGGTGGAGATCGTTGCGATGAGAGAGCCGCCTTTTGTCATCCCCGCCATTGCAACAAAAGAGACTGATGTAAAGAATTTACGTTGTTGATCAGACATGCCCTTGTGGATTGGCGCCTGCTCAATCGAGACACCGACTCGCTGCTGCGCCTCTCGCTCACCGGCATGAAACGGGTTCTTCGACATGATTGTCTCAGTGTTCGGGAAGCGGTGAGCCGGGCATGGGAATGAACTCGGGCAATGCCTCGATGCGGCCTAGCCATGCCCGGACGCTGGCATACGGTTCGAGCGAAATTTCCCCTTCGGGGGCATGGGCGATATAGGCGTAGCAGGCTAGGTCGGCAATGGTTGGTGTCGTGTGGGCAAGAAAATTCTGCGCGGCCAGATGGGTGTCCATAAACCTCAATAGGCGGCTTGCGGTCGTTTGGGCGGCTTTTAGATCTCCATTCCGCTTGAACACCTGGATCACCCTGGCGGTCGCCGGTCCGTAACGCACTTCCCCGGCCGCGATGGAGAGCCAGCGCTGGATATGGGCTACGACGGTGGGTTCTGTGGGATACCATCGTCTTTTTTGGTCATAGTTTAAAGCCAGATAGACGAGGATGGCGTTGGAATCGGCCACCACCTGCCCGCCGTCCGTCAGCACCGGAATTTGGCCCAAAGGATTGATGGCCAGAAACTCATCCGTCTGCCGACTCGCGGGTGAAGTTTCTAGGTATTCGTAAGGAAGCCCCAGCAGGCGCAGGAACAGTTCAACACGATGGGAATGTCCCGATAACTTTAATCCGTACAACGTGAGAGGGGAGTGGGTCATTGCTAAGTCCGCGTTATGAGGAGGTTGCGGAGCACTTTATAGGTTGCAAAAATTATATATAAGGTGCCAAAATTGAAAGTCTTTATTTCATAATTAGGAATAATGTATGGACCGTTTGGATGAACTTGCGGTTTTCATCGCGATCCTGGCCTTCATCAACCTGCGCGGGGTGGTGCGGGATTTCGAATATGATCCGGGACAACCGGAAGTAGCTCTCGTGTTACACATACCGGCGCCGTCGCTTGTTGAGTACCAGCAACAACCTCTAGCAACGCAATCCCAGCTAGGGCACCCCTCAGCGTAGCAACAATATGTGTTTCCAGCACACGCATATTCATAGTAAGTAAGACCGTTCTCAACTTTAACTCCCGAACATTCGGTTGAACTGCACGTAGCAGCTGAAACAGCGGGAAACCCCCCAGCAAATGGTATCGTGAAGACAACATAAAAAAGTAGTAATTTTAAATATACTTTCATAAAAACACCCGTTACTCTATCTCCTTTACAATAATACAATCCGGACCCAGCGTTGTACAGTCACTATTTAAACACTTGGTATAAACACGGTCACCTACACTCAATGTCTCCATAAAATCAAATCCTGAAGAAATGAAGGAAAAATTCCTATTCTTCATTGCAAAAACCCTGTCGCCCGAACATTTAAAGACACGCCTCTTCGAATCTGTGCCTTCTTCATAAAGAGTCACTAATCCGTTATTTCTATCTTCAATCGCAGCCACTAAATAAAACTTGTATGTTTTATCAAGAAGTGCAGAAGTTTCTCTAGAACTTTGAATTTCATAGAACTCTTCTGCCCCAATGTTAAGTATTTTATCCCCGGGGTAGGAACCAACGTCGATATCAAATACGTAAGGCTGTTCTGCAATAAATTTAGAAAAAGTACTCCCGCTTGAAGCATTATCAAATTTACCGGCGTCTTTTCTTGTCAGTCCGGGGTATTTTTGTAGAAGAAACCAACCAACAAACAGAAAGATTGCCACAGTAAAAAACAACGCTAGAGATACTATCAAAAATTTCTTCATAGATTAATTATGTACGGAGGTGCCACCAAATATCAAGAGCAAAAAAAAATGGGAACCGTTCAGTGTTGTTAAGCACTAACTTGTCCCCAAAAAGGCCGTTTTATTTTCTCGGTTGAACCGCAGATTCCAAATACTGAGGAAAAAGATCCGGGCGAGAAATCACCGATAGGTACTCTGCAGAAGTGAGCGGGAAAATTTTCACAGGGCTTGGAAGAAACACCTCCGTTCCAATAGAAGCACTGATTTCCAATGATTTTTCCCAAACGAAATTATACCCTCCTGCAATTGCCTCTATAGTAGAGGATTCATCCAAATCCAGCCAGGATATCCCAGAGTCTATCATGTCTCCTTTGTATACATAGAATCTGTGGTCAAAAGGTACTGCCGTGCTGTTGGTACCATCCGACGGTAACCACCAATATTCTGCCTCAATTAGGTAGCTCCCGTCCGCTCTATCCGCAACAGGAACGATTATTCTGGGACAGACGCCCGACTCTGCGATTAGCACATTCCTTTCGCCTATAAATACATCAGCCCCACAATTCAAAGGCTTGTAGTCCCAACCGGAAGTATCAATCAAATACTTAAGCTGGGTTCCAAAGAATGTGTATCCCTCCGCCGAAAGCGCGGTAGGAACAACCGTCGGTTCAAGTGTTTGCGTAACCGTCGGTGTGTTGGTTTCAGTCGGTTTGACCGTTGGTGTTTGGGTTGCAGTTGGTGTTTGGGTTGCAGCGGGTACTACAGGCTTTGGAGTAGACGACGGCACTACTGACACAGCAGTAGGCTTTATAACATCGCATCCTCTACAACCACCAACTAAAGAAACCACCAAGACCAGGACCAAAAGTCCTTTTAAGTTTCTGGCGTTCATTTTCTCTCCTCCTCTTTCTAAGAGTATTTTGTCTGATTGACTAACGCATTCGCGTGGCTGGATATTAGCACAAACAATGCAATATGACAATTGCTATAAGCTACTGAAAAATTCTTAAAACTTTAAACTAAACTGTCAATTGAATCGCCACTCTCTTTCTCGCTATCTTCCCCATTCCCACTTGCCACAACCATCGGATTCTTCCAACTCTTCCAGTCGCAATCGGGGTATCTGCTGCATCCGTAAAACTCTTTCCACTTAGACTTTTTCTTTACTACCTCGCCTTCCCCGCATTGCGGGCATTTCATTCCTATTTTATCCAAAAACGGCTTAGTATTCTTGCATTTCGGATAATTGCTGCAGGCTAAAAACTTTCCGAATCTTCCCTGCTTCAAAACCATTATTCCATCTTCGCATTTATCGCATTTTCCAAAATCTTCATCTTCCCCGCCGACACCGTTTAGTGGTTCTAAAGGCTTGGCGTACTTGCAATCCGGGTATCCCGAGCAGCTTAAAAACTTGCCGAATTTGCCTAGTTTAAAAACCAGAACACGGCCGCATTCCGGACATTTTTCTTCACTGTCACCCAGATTTGTCACATCCCTTTTATTTAGTTCTTTGTCTTTCGCGAGTATTTTCTTTTCGAAAGGTTTATAAAATTCGCGTATTACCGGAACCCACTGTACTTTTCCTTCCGCAACCTTATCCAAACTCTCCTCCATCAGGGCTGTAAAGTTATAATCGACAATTTCCGGAAAGTGCTCTACTAAAAGGTCAACGACCACATAAGCAACATCGTTGGGGTAAAAATATCTACCGTCACGTAACACATATTTGCGGTCCTGAATGGTGGAAAGTGTGGGCGCGTAAGTCGAAGGTCGTCCGACTCCCATTTCCTCCATCTTTTTTATCAAAGAAGCGTCGTTGTATCTCGCCGGAGGTTGGGTAAAATGTTGTTCATTTTTTATCTCCAGAAGCTTCATTTTGGTTCCTTCGACTAATTCCGGAAGAATACTAGAGGTTTCCTCTTCGTCCTCTTTTACTCCGACCATTTTTGAGACGGCCAACCACCCCTCGAACAACACTGTGGATCCCGAAGCCTTAAAAATATACCCCTCATCCGAACCTATAGATAAAGATGTCTGTTCATATATGGAGGGATTCATCTGGCATTCTAAACTCCTTAACCAAATTATCGAGTATGTTTTAAACTCATCTCCTGACAACCCTATACTTTTTGATGGCACTGCATGTGCCGAAGTAGGACGAATTGCTTCGTGTGCCTCCTGAGCATTAGCTGACTTTGTCTTATATAGGTTAGGGGTAGCAGGCAAATAGGTCTCTCCGAAGCGTTTTTTTATCAGTTCGCGCGCCGTATTGATAAAGTGCGGGGAAAGGCTCAGTGAGTCCGTTCTGTGGTAGGTGATGTACCCCTTCTCAAACAACCCCTGTGCTGCCCGCATCGTTTTTTTGGCGTTAAACCCATATATATTGGCCATTGCCTGTTGGAGAGTGGATGTCTTGAAAGGGGGATATGGGTTCTTTTTTCGCTCTGATTTTTTTAATGAGATGACTGAATAAGTTCCTTTTAACGCCCCGGCTTTAATTTCTTCCGCCTGTCCTCCGTTTTTTATCTCAACTTTCTTGCCGTTTATCTCCGAAAGCTCGGCCCGAATCTTTTTTTTGCTGCCGTTTTGAAATTCCCCCAAAACCCCCCAGTATTCCTCGGGGTTAAATGCCTGCCGCTCCCTTTCACGTTCAACAACTAACCGCACAGCAACGCTCTGAACGCGGCCTGCCGACAGCCCGTACATAACTTTCTTCCAAAGTAATGGGGACAGTTTGTAGCCCACTAATCTGTCCAGCACCCTGCGTGCTTGTTGGGCGTCGACCAAATCCAAATCTATTTTTCCGGGATTTTTAAACGCTTCGTTAATTGCTTCTTTAGTTAGTTCGTGAAAAACAACGCGTGAAAAAACTCTTGTGTCTTTTTTTCCGCGCAACAGCTCCTCCAGGTGCCATGCAATCGCCTCCCCTTCCCTATCAGGATCAGTTGCTAAAACAATTTCCTCCGCCTCTTTCGCAGTTTTTTTCAAATCTGTCAAAACTTTTTTTGCTTTGGAAGGGACTTCGTATGTGAGGGTAAAATCTTTTTCAACATCCACACCTAAACCACTTTTAGGGAGATCCCTGATGTGGCCCATCGATGCTTTTATGCTGTAAGACTGAGGTAAAATCTTGGACAGCGTCTTTGCTTTTGTAGGCGACTCAACAATTACAAGTTTCATATTTACCTTAGAGTAACATTTTCGAGTATAACACAACACGTACGCTCAACTTCGGAGAAGAAGAAAAAAAGCTTGCTCGGGACCTGCTGGATACCTTAGAAGTGGCAAAAGACCCTGAGGGAGCCGGCATCGCCGCTACACAAATCGGGGTTTCAAAAAAGATGTGTGTTGTAAGGAATTTTTTTCCCGACCCCGCCAAAAACGGCGAGTACACACACGAAGATTACGTACTTATAAATCCTAAAATAGTGAGTACCTCCAAAGAAACCGAAATTGATTACGAGGGGTGCCTAAGCGTCCCAAATGTTTACGGAAAGGTAGAACGCTACAAAAAAATAAAAGTAGATGCTCTGGACATTTCGGGAGAACGCATAAAAATTAAGGCTCAGGATTTTTTTGCAAGGACAGTTCAGCATGAAATAGACCACTTGGAGGGCGTTTTGTTTACGGACAGAGTGGTTGGGGGCGTAATAACCGAGCAGGAAATGGACGCCTTATTTTCACAGGAGGGGCAGTGAAAAAATTAAAAGTCGCGTTTTTCGGAACTTCGGACAGGTCGCTCCCCATACTTGAGAGTCTTCACAAAGAGTTTAGCCTGGTTTTGTGTGTTACTAAAAGCGATACCAAAGTGGGGAGAAACCACGAAACAAGAGAAACCGCGGTTAAAAAGTGGGCGCGGGAACAGGGTGTCAGGTATGTGGAAATAAGGTCCTTGAAAGATTATGACCTGCGAATGGTGATAGAAGACCTTCACAAATACAAGCCCGACTACGGAGTAGTCGCGGATTTCAGCTACATGATTCCGGAAGACATCATTAAATTTTTTGACGGAAAATTGACTAATATACACTTCTCTCTTCTACCCAAATACCGGGGAGCAAGCCCTGTACAATTCGCGATATTAAACGGGGACGAAACAACAGGAATTACATATCAACTTATTAGCAAACGTATGGATGCGGGTGATATCCTTAGCCAGATAGGTTATAAGATGAACCAAACCGAAACGTCGGGAGAACTTTACGAAACTTTGTTCCACGTTGCCGCCGACAAACTTCCTGATGTTATTCTTGGGTACTGCTCAGGAAGTATTAAGCCCATGCCCCAGGATGAAGACAACGCTACTTACACCTTCTCCAGAACTCATCCTCACAATACCTTCGTTTTTAAAGAGGACGGGCTTATTAACTGGAAAAATGATACAAAAAACATCGACCAAAAAATTAGGGCGTTTAACCCCTGGCCTATTGCGTGGACTTACCTGAAAGATATTCAGGAAGCCGGGTGTCTTTCACAGGGAAAAATTAAGTTCAGGGATCACGTAGACGGCGGGCTTGCGGTCAAAATATACTCCGCGCATCCGGAAAAAGATAAAATTTCGATTGATAATTTACAAATTGAAGGGAAAAAAATGATGTCGTGGAAAGAGTTTGAAAACGGATATCTCGTTTAGGCGGCTACCTGTGCTTGCGCCTGTACTAAAGCCAAATTTGCCTCTTTAATGTCTTTTTTAAGTCTTTTCAGACAGGAGGCACAGATAGTGACTCTGACCATTCGGCCGTTAATCTCAAGCCTTTTACTTCTTAAATTAGCTTTTCTCTTGTTAGTGGTTCTTCTGGTAACACGGTTACCGACCCCTCTCGGGACCAAGTTTCCTTGCTGATAAGTTTTACCGCAAAAGTCGCATATTCTTGACATAACGTAGTGAATTAAACCATACATGCCGTTGCTGTGTCAACGATTGAGAAATATAGGGTTTTTTGACGGAAAAACTACGCCGGAGGTTGTGAATTTATAAAAAATTTTCACAGTTCCTCCGGCTTTAATAAGGCAAATACTTTTCAGGTACCTGAATGGTTAGCTCCTTTTCTGATTAAGGTCAGTGTCCGTTATGGTTTCTGTTCTGCTTGTGGCGGCAGTGAAGACAGGCTGAATCCAGGCATTGACAACCCAAGCAGTGGTCGACCGCAATGCTGATGCTTGAAGATTCATGCCATAGCATCGGTGTAGAAACGCCCCAATTATTACCGGTATTAGAAACACCGGTATTATAATTAACAGCACTCTTCCTAAGTGGGTCACCATCTTTCGTATTCATTTAGCGCTCTCCTTTTGGACTTACATGAATAGAAAAAAGTATTTACCCGATTCTACAACAAATATAAAGATTACGTAAACAGGATCGCTCCGCATACGCGGACAACAACTCTTTCTATTGCAAAAAATTTCGTGCTAAAATCTATTGGTTTATGCTATCCTCGCCTCGCCAAAGGTGCGACTTCATCGCTCATTGGCTCGTTA
>Ga0075575_135_pt1 | contig 7691 bp, 7 predicted proteins | sample RifGroA2_FD_68340 | JGI IMG/M metagenome (GOLD analysis project Ga0075575, IMG submission 68340) | candidate division WWE3 bacterium GW2011_GWA2_42_9
CGATGTTATCGGCTCTTTGTCAAAGGAGGAGCAGATTGTTGTTTTGGAAGAGAGCCAGTCGCTATTCTTGAAAATTGCCAAGCCAGTTATTCCTGGTTCGCTTGAAATGTTTTGCATCATTTCTTCAATTGTTTCGTTTACTGTTTCTTCGGTTGTTTGGTTGGTTTCTTCTTCGACTGTTTGATTGGCAGTTCCCGATAAAACGCCATTAACATACAGATTAATAGTCGTGCCATTTCTCGTCATCGTCACGAAATACCAAGTCCCAGTCAATATAGAGCCAGTTGCTGAAACTGCTTTTGTCGCGCTGCCGTCGTTAGTAAAATCAATATACATATTGGCGCCGACACCGTTCACTCCAAAACCGAATTTTCCATTATAAATTATTTTCCCCAACGACGGGCCCTCTCCATAGCCGTCTATTTTTATCCAGGCGCTTACACTAACATTTTGCGTGCCAATCCATTCACTGCCGGTATCAACCTTGGTATTGGCCCCGTCAAAATCATAAGCCCGGCCGATTTTGCCCTTAACAAACCCGCTGGAAGCGCCGGCCGTAATGGCGCCGCTATGCCCTTGGCCGGAAAGGTCATTAAAGTAAAAGTTATTGAGCTTGACCCCTTGAAAAACCGCTTCGTATTGTCTGAAAAAGACGCAATGAGTACATACAGCGACGAAAGCAGAGAAAAGAGATTGCAGGAAATAGCCGCCGGTACAACACTCGAAGGAATAGTTACGGGAATAATGCCGTTCGGAGTCTTTATAGACTTGGATGGAGTGGAAGGTTTGGTACACATAAGCGAAATAGCCTGGGAAAAGGTTAATAACCCCTCCTCATATTTTTCAGTAGGACAAACGGTTAAAGTTATGGTTCTTGGCATCGACGAACAGAGCAAGAAGCTGGCTTTAAGCGTGAAAAGACTTACTCCAAATCCCTGGGAAACTGTGGAGAAAAGTTACCCGGTTGGAACCAAGGTCAAAGGAATTGTCAGCAAAGTTGTTCCTTTCGGAGCCTTTGTGACAATAGAAAAAGGATTAGACGGCCTGATACACATATCCGAAGCCGCGGGACCTTTGAAAGAGGGCGAAGAGGTAGAAGCTATTGTTATACAGGTTGACGGTACCAATCAAAAACTTGCGTTAAGCACCAGACCACAAGAATAAGGATTTTACTTAGAAATTGAATTTCAGTCCCCTGCCTTCCGAGGCGGGGGACTTGCAGATAATGCTAATAGACAGACTTACACAAAGAGCAAAGTCAGTTTTACTCAAACTTCCTGAGAAGGAAGCTATTTCAAGTGCCAAAGTACTTGTCGCAATAACAGAAGAGAGTGGAATGGGTAATACTATTCTCCAGGCACTCGGAATTTATAATCTCAACAAGAGAAAAATGGTTTCTTTAAACGATCTGACACGTGAGGCTTTTGTTCAGGCAGCGAATTTCGAGCACATGTACGTGGGAACCGAGCACCTGATTTTAGCCCTTTTCAAAATGTGCGAATCCCCCGATTTCAGCCGTCTGCGCTTTGAGCTTATAAAACTAAGTGTTTTTCCCAATACCATAAAATCTATAGATAAGAATAAAAAAACTCCGATACTTGATACTTTCGGTGAAAATTTGAATCAGAAGACCGTGCGTAATATGGACAAACCTCTTGTATACAGGACAGTTTATGAATCTCTCGTAGCTTCGTTACTTTTGAAAAATACTCCTAACGTTCTAATCCTGGGGGAGCCGGGTGTGGGAAAGAGGGCGCTGGTAGAACTTTTGGCGAGAAACATTTCCTCTTTGGACGTCCCGCCCGCGTTGGTAGGATACCAGGTCATAGAGTTCGATATGCTGGCTTTCATGACAAGTCTGATGAACAAAAGCGGGATAGAGACGGGGCTCGCGCAGTTGTCGGATGAACTGAGGTCCTTAAACCGTGTAATACTTTTTATTAAAAACTTTCAAAACTCTTTCTTTGCAACGCCAATGGGATTCTCCATGCCGATTTTTTACTCAATGTTTAAGTCCGCTTTGGATAATTCGGACATAAAAATAATAGCGACGATGGCCTCTACCTTATATGAAAAGCTTGGCGCGGATAATGAACACATCCTTGAGGACTTCGGGACGGTTGAAGTAATAGAGCCCACCGAAAAAGAAACCCAGAAAATACTTGAAAGCACGGCGTTGTACTTAAGCGAATTTCACAACGTGGATATCACAAAAACCATGGTCAACCTCATTTATAAAAAAGCGAAAGAACTGGAAAGTGACGACAAATTTCCACAGAAGGGCGTGGATCTTATGGACCACTGTTGCACGTTTGTCATTCTTAAAAAGAGCAGAATACCCGAGAGCTACAAGGAGATGGTGGATAAGAGATTTGATATTCTCAGCCAGCTTCAGGTAACCCTGGACGAAGGTAAATACGAGAAAGCCCTTCACTTAAGGAAAAAAATCAAGAACTACGACCAGAAATTATCCTCAAAAGAAGAGAAAATATTTATCCCCGAGAAAAAACTGAAGATGACATCGGAAGATATTAACGAAGCAGTGTCTATTTTTAGAGAAGAGCGGGAAATGGATGAGGACAAGGCAGGTTTAAAGAACTTGTCCCTTCTTTCGGAAAAAATAAGAGCCAGAATAGTTGGTCAGGATGAAGCGGTAAACCTGGTTGCAAAAAGCCTGGTCCGTTCAAGACTTGGCCTAAGATCAAGAAAAAGACCGGTCGGAAACTTTCTGTTCCTCGGTCCCACAGGTGTAGGAAAGACGGAGATGGCCAAGGTACTGGCCGAACTGTTCTTCGGATCCAAATCTCTGATCAGACTAGACATGAGCGACTTCTCGGAGAAGCACAATGTTGCTAGATTGGTAGGTGCTCCCCCGGGGTATGTCGGTTACGGAGAAGGCGGCGAACTAACGTCGAAAATAGAGGCAAAACCGGATAGTGTGGTGTTATTCGATGAAATCGAGAAGGCCCACCCGGATGTTTTGAACGTCTTGCTCCAGATAATGGAGGAGGGGGAGCTTGTGGATGCCAAGGGTACCGCGTACGACTTTTCGCACGCCGTTGTAATTCTAACCAGCAATTTGGGTACGGAAATATTGCATAACAACGAAATCGGTTTCGAAGAAAAAACTATTAGTGATAAATCAGTCGAAGGAAGGTTAAGAAACAACCTGAAAAAGATTTTAAAACCCGAGCTTCTGAATAGGTTCGACGAAATCATTATTTTCAAGCGGTTACAAAGGGAAAACCAACTTAGAGTATTAGAATTACTCACAAAGGAGATTAACGTTACACTTAAAGCCCAAAGTATCACTTTAAACGTCTCAAAAGAGGTTAAGGAATATTTACTGGAAAAGGGCGGTTCCCTCGAATATGGGGCGAGGGCTCTTAGAAGAACCCTTGAAAAAGAACTCGTAGACGCTTTAGCCGAATACCTTTTACACCACGAGAAAAGACCGTTGTCACTTTGTGCTTCGATGTCTGAAGGGGATATACACATATCCGCTAAAAAAGCTAAAAATTGTTAAGATAGTAATATGCCGAAAATCAGAACGGTGTACACATGCCAAAATTGTAATTACCAGGCTTCTCATTGGGTCGGGCAATGCCCTCAGTGCGGAGAATGGAATACCTTTATAGAGGATGTAGTAGTTAGTCAAAATTCCAAATCCGGTTCCCACGCGGGAAAAGGCGTTACTATTGCACCTATCCAACTTTCCAAAATTTCCACCAAGAATATAAAAAGGCTTTCCTCAAATATTTCAGAATTCGACAGAGTTCTGGGAGGGGGTTTTGTTCCGGGACAGGTAGTGCTGTTGGCAGGAGAGCCCGGTATAGGTAAGAGCACCATCCTTACGGATATCGCAAAAAGCCTCGGAGACAAAAAGATACTTTATGTCGCAGGAGAAGAAAGTCCCGATCAAATTAAGATAAGAGCTGAAAGAATGGGCTATCCCGCTGAAAATTTATTTATACTCCAGGAGTCCGGAGTAGAGCAGATAATCTCGGTTGCCGAAGCGGAAAAAGATTTAGCGTTAATTATTGTAGATTCAGTTCAGACGATTTATTCAGACGAAATCGCCGGTATTTCAGGCTCTCTTCCTCAGGTACGCGGATGTACTCAGCTTCTAACAATGGCCGCGAAGCGTACCGGAATCCCGGTAGTGCTTGTCGGGCATGTAAATAAAGAAGGAGTTGTAGCAGGTCCGAAGGTTTTGGAACACATTGTCGACACAATCTTATATCTGGAAGGTGACCCCCAGCATATGTTCAGGATGCTAAGAACAAGTAAGAACCGTTTCGGCCCGGTGTCGGAAGTAGGGATATTCGAAATGCAGGAAAAAGGTATGAAAGAGGTCAAAAATCCTTCAGAGCTTTTCCTTGAAGAGCACGTTGCAGGAACTTCGGGATCTTGTATTGCGGTGGTTATGGAAGGATACAGGCCGCTGTTATTCGAAGTACAAGCTTTAACAATAAGAACCAGCTTCGGGTATCCCAGGAGGACTGCCAGCGGGTTTAATGCCAACCGTCTCCAGGTCCTTGTAGCAACCATCGAGAAAAGAACCGGAATAGACCTCAGTGGACACGATATCTATCTAAACATTGCAGGAGGTTTCAAGATTAGTGAGTACGCTGCCGATTTGGCTGTCTGCATCGCCGTAATTGAAATAATTATCTCTCCCGAAACTGCTAAAAGTTTGAACGAGGCAGTATCAAAGGCTCTGTCCAAAGGATACAATTTAGATAGTGGAAAACACGCTAAACAAAACACAACAGAAAGCAAAAGGTATAACGCAGTTAAGCCGGTTTAACATCTGGGTCAGAATTGCCTTTGCGATAATATTCTTTATCTTAGGTTTCAACCTTTCAAGATCGGCGTTTTTTATGGAACTCCCTTTTTTCGGTTACCATACTGTATGGGAAGTTCTCATATCCGCAGCTGCGGGGTTAATCGGATTTTACGTTTTCCCCCTGTTCTTAATAAGCGCTCAGTACTGGATTGAAGCCACAATCAATAAGGTTGTGAATGAGATAGTGACCAACTTTTGGGATCAGCAATCCCGAAAGATACAGGAAGCAAGGCGGGAAAAGCAAAAAAGGAAGGTTGAAGAAGAAGATTCGAAAAGAAAGTCGGATTGGGAGCATGCCGTAGTTTTGGACACATCGGTGCTTGTGGACGGAAGAGTAGTTGATATTGTAAAAACCGGGTTTTTGGATCACCGGCTCATAATTATTCAGGCAGTATTAGATGAACTTCAAACCATTGCCGACAGTAAAGATAAACTGAAACGCCAACGGGGCAGGCGCGGATTAGATGTTGCGAAGGAACTTAAGAAACATTCGAAAGTTGTTATTCCTGACATAGGGGCTAACGGAAAAGGCGTGGATGCCAAACTCGTTTCCTTTGCCAAGGAACACAAATTAAAACTTATGACCATGGACTTTAATTTGAACAAAGTAGCACAGGTGTCCGGTGTTAAAACCTTAAATTTAAATGATTTAATAAACGGTTTGAAAACAATTATGCTACCGGGCGAGGCAATAAAGATAAAAGTTGTACAGCAGGGCAAGGAGAAAGAGCAGGGGGTAGGATACTTGCCTGACGGTACCATGATAATCGTAGAGGGAGCAAAAGAGCGCGTGGGGGACGAGGTAGACGCCGTAGTATCGAAAATAATACAATCATCCGCAGGAAGAATCATATTCTCGAAAGTATCGGAACAGCTCAGGAATTAGAGCCTAAGTATCTTCCAATATAAAAGTAAATAGAGTATTTTGCGCGGGAGAGGAGTGTGAATGAGAGCACAAAAAAACACTCCACTAGAAGCGACATAAATAGCGGCGACCGCAGAGTGTTTTTTGTCGAAGCGTTTTGCAATCTAAGATTGCAATAAGTCCATGCTTCAGAGCAGCCGAAGCATGATTTAAATAAACTTTATATTATTTACCACGCATAACAAGCGACGAAGATTAGTCCGAAGAGCGTGTTTTTTATGAGGGACACGAAGTTCTGTATTATAATCTTACGTGCGTTGCTGTTATAGAAGTATGTACTATTGTACAGTTGTACGTAGATAATAGATTTACCATTACCCTATAAGTTATAAATAACGTGTGGATAACTTTTAGGATTGTGGGTAACTATTAAAGGAGGCCAAAATGGAGTTTAATAAAATAAAAACAACCGTATTAATTGATAAGACGCTCAAAAAGCTAGCTCAGGTACATGCGATACAAAACGATATGACTCTGGGGGAGCTGATTGAGGAGGGTTTGAGAAAGATTCTGGTGTAGCTTTCCTTTACCGGGTTTGCTATTCTTGCAAAATTTTGCTCGTATACTTTATTTACCCAACCTTGCCCTATTAGCTATTAAATATGCTATAAAACCAATGTAACCCGCCGTATTTACATGACTTATAGTGTGTGATATAATGCGGTAAACAATAATTAAAGGAGGAGAGATGTTAGAATTTGTGCTCGGCGTTATTTTCGGCCTTTTTTTATTTAGGCGGATCAAGGCGGTAATTATCTTCTTGGTCATATACATCTTAATCATGCTGGTCGCAATTTCTCTTGACTTTGGTCCTGTTAACGTAAGTGCTTTTTTGTGGCAGGGCAGCGGACTTTTGCTCGGTGCTTACCTCAAAGCAATAATGGACAAGGGCAAAGTCAACAGACTTGAAGTGGAACGTCAGAAAAAAGAAGCGGAAAAGCTCAAAAATAAGAGAGCTGAAGAACCTAGGGAAGCAGAAAAGAAAGAAGAGGAAAAGGCCCCTGAAGAAGAACAAGAAGAAGAGCAAGAGCAAGATTCGGACGAACTTCCTCAGCTTAACGAATGGAAAGATTAGCCATTTGAAAGCTAGAGGAAAAGTAAGAAAGTTGTAAAACCGGTCTGCAGATGATGTTAAGAAATTAACATAAAAACATCTGCAGGCCTTTATTTTTTCATTATCCAGTTCTTAAACGCCCCATAGTATTGACAAAAAGGCGCGTATCTGTTACTATCTAGTGTGTTCTGGAAGGAGACGTACAGCCGCCTAATTTCAGGCAAATCCCCCAGAATACAAAATATATTTAAACTGTTGATTTATGCGCCCACAAGGCTCATCAACTAGCAGTTTATTAACTGCTTTTTTTACCGGTAATTGCCGGTAAAAGTACTTTGACAAGGTGTAGTGTGGGAAATCCTCTTTAAGGTCTATTTGATTGGACCCGGTTTAGCCTTTTTGGCCATTCCGTTTCGGGATCTAACACCCCTTTTATACATATCTTTCTGTGGATGTGTGTTAAAGGGGTGGTGTGGATCCTAAGTTTTTAAATCAATCAGATATGGGCTTTAACCAGCCCGACCCCAAGGAGGTTGAAATGGTTAAGATTTTGGAAAGTGTAAAGAGAATTCCCGTTCGGACCTTGCTGATAGTCGTAGTTGTCATTCTTTGCGCGGGTGTTTTCGTTTTGCTCGGGAGCAACGCTGTTGCCTTGGCAAAACAGGCCGCAGAAACTTCTCGGGCAGGCCCCAAGCCCCGATCTGCTCTGGCGTAAGCAGGAAAAAGCCATTCGCACCTGTGGCGATTCCGCGCTTGATCGTGAAAAGATCGCTGATTCGGGCTGCTACGGTTGAGGCAAGATAAGTAGAAGCTATGGCTCCGATCACGGCGCTCATCGGTCCTATCAAATTCCAAACATTCAA